>BFBZ01000004.1_pt9 | contig 124654 bp, 117 predicted proteins | sample 1888401 | NCBI WGS metagenome assembly BFBZ01 (sample SAMD00112614, study PRJDB3348) | symbiont metagenome | host: Chara braunii
ACCGTGACCAACGACGTCACCCAGGCGATTAAGGAAGTAAAAGCCGGTAAGGTGGAGTTCCGCGTCGACAAGACGGGCGTCATCCACGCCCCGGTCGGCAAGACGGGCTTCGGCACGCCGCAGCTTCTTGAGAACGCGAATGCGCTGATTCAGGCGGTGGTGCGGGCCAAGCCCGCCGCTGCCAAGGGCAAATACGTGAAGAGCGTGACCTTGTGCTCCACGATGGGCCCGGGCGTCCACCTCGATGTCGCGGTTTACAACGCCAAGGCCGTTTAGCAGTCCGGCGAGGAGATACAAACCATGAAAAAGAAGGCTGACAAAAAGAAAGATCTGGACGCGCTCAAGCAACAGCTCGAGCAGGCCAAAAATGTCTTCCTCACCGGCTACGAAAAATTGACGGTGCAGCAGGATTTCGACCTGCGCAAGGCCGTTCGCGGCGCGGGCGGCAACTATCGCGTGGTGAAGAACAACCTGGCTGAGAAAGCGGCCGAGGGAACGGGCGCGGCGGACCTGATGAAGGACCTGAAAGGCATGACGTCGATGGCCTACACCTCAGGCGATCCGGTGGCGCTGGCCAAGGCGCTTACCAACTACGCCAAGGCGAATCCGAGTTTCACGTTCAAGGCCGGCATGGTGGAAGGCCGCGTGATCGACATGGCTTCGATCACCGAGCTGGCCAACATGCCGCCGAAGGAAGAGATTTTTGCAAAGCTGCTCTGGCTGATCAACGCTCCGGCGCAGCGGTTGGTGACGGCGATCAACGGCGTGGGCCGCAATCTGGCGGTGGTCGTGGATCAGGGCGTCAAAGAAAACAAGTTTGGGGCCTGACGGCCCGTGCAGTAAGAGGGCTGGACGCCGGGAAAGCCGGTGGCCGGTCAGGTTTGAAAATTCCCAAAGGGTTTAAGAGAAGGAAGAGAACATGGCGGACATCAACGCGATTGCGGATCAGATTCAGGGCCTGACGCTGCTCGAAGCGTCTCAGCTCGTCAAGTTGCTGGAAGAAAAGCTCGGTGTATCGGCTGCCGCGGCAGCAGTAGCAGCGGCTCCGGCAGCGGGCGGTGGCGCGGCAGCGGCTGCGGCTCCGGCCGAAGAGAAAACCGAGTTCACGGTGGTGTTGACCGCCGCGGGCGCCAACAAGATCAACGTCATCAAAGCGGTTCGCGAAGTCACCAGCCTGGGCCTCAAGGAAGCCAAGGACCTGGTGGACGGCGCTCCCAAGACCGTCAAGGAAGGCGTCAACAAGGAAGAAGCCGAGTCGATCAAGAAGAAGTTTGTCGACGCCGGCGCGACTGTCGAAATCAAGTAGCAGGCGCCCCGGATTACAAGTACTTCTGGTGGCCAGGCGCCGTTCTCCGGCAGCCTGGCCACTTGTCGTTTCCTTCAGTGGTCTTTGGCATTTGACTTGCTTAGATGCCGTTTGCTAATCTGAAATAGATTTCTAACCGGAGACGGCGCCCGGATCTTGCTCTTGTGAATTTCGCTTCCTGCGATCAGACGTGTCTCGTTGCGGCGACGGGGACACGAAGCTTTGTCGTGCTCGATTCGACGGTACACCCTTGGTGTGCCTCGGAGGCGGGCCACTTAACCCTCACGCTCACACTCAACCTCTGCCGCCCGAATTCTTCGTTTCCGTGTTCGATGGTCCTGCCGGCGCCGGCTTCGGGCCTGAAATCTTCATCTGGTAATTGGCCGCCGCCTGCCGGCGCCTCTGCCTCCGATTTATCGTCGAGGCGGGAGCGCTGACGGAGCGACGGTCTGTTTCGCCGCCCGCCAGGATGGCTCCTGGTAGGTTCCTCAAGGAGTGGAAATGCAAAACACAGCGATGACGGCCACCCGCGAACGAGTCGATTTTTCAAAAATTAAAACGTCCATCCCGATCCCGAACCTGATCGAAGTCCAGAAGAAATCCTACGAGCGCTTCCTGCAGATGGATCTGCTGCCGAGCGAGCGCGAAGATACGGGACTGCAGAGTGTATTCAACTCCGTTTTTCCCATCTCGGATTTCCGCGGACTCAGCCAATTGGAATTTGTCGACTACGCCATCGGCAACTGGGAGTGCAAGTGCGGCAACCTGAAAGGGCTGCACCACCTGCGTTCCACCTGCCGCAACCCAAGCTGCGGAGCCACCATCAAGACCGATCCGTTCCATGCCGGCGATGTGCTCTGCCACCGCTGCGGAACGTTCAATAAAAACATCGTCACCTTCTGCAACCGCTGCGGCGACCCGGTGGACCTGCAGTTGAAATACGGCGTGCCCGAGTGCGAGGAGCGCGGGATGACCTACGCCGCTCCGCTCAAGGTTACGATCCGGCTTACTGTCTACGACAAGGATCCCGAGACCGGCGCCAAGTCGATCCGCGACATCAAGGAACAGGAGGTCTTCTTCGGCGAAATCCCGTTGATGACCGACAACGGCACGTTCATCATCAACGGCACCGAGCGCGTGATCGTCAGCCAGTTGCACCGCTCGCCCGGCGTGTTCTTCGAGCGCGTCGCCGCGCAGGGCTACTTCCTCGGCAAGATTATTCCGTACCGCGGAAGCTGGGTTGAGTTCGAATACGACAACAAGAACCTGCTCTATGTCCGCATCGACCGCAAGCGCAAGTTCTACGGCACGGTGTTTCTCCGGGCGCTGGGACTTAAGACCGATTCGGAAATCCTGAACGCCTTCTACAAGGTTTCGTCCATCAACATCAAGGACAAGAAGCTGTTCTGGAAGGTCTCCGACGGTCTGATCGGCCTGAAGCTTTCGCACGCCATCAACGCCAAGAACGGCGACACCGTGGTTCCGCAGGGCCGCAAGATTACCGGGTCGGTTTACAAGGAAATCCTCAAGAACAAGATCGAGCAGGTGGAAGTGGCGCCGAACGATCTCGAGGGAGCCTACGCCGCCAGCGACATCATCGACATGGAAACCGGTGAGGTGCTGCTCGACGCCAACCAGGAAGTCACCACCGCCACCATCGGCAAGATCATCGAAGCGGGTATCGGGAATTTTGAAGTGTTCTTCCCCGAGCGCGACGACGCCGGCAACGTGATCAGCGTGACGCTGCGCAAGGATCCGGTGAAGACGCAGAACGACGCGCTGCTTGAAATCTACCGCAAGCTGCGCCCGGGCGACCCGCCCACCGTCGACACCGCCACGCAGTTGTTCCAGGGCATGTTCTTCGACGCGCGCAAGTACGACTTTTCGCGCGTGGGCCGCATGAAGTTCAACATCAAGCTTTATGACAAGGCCGACGAGACTCCGCTCGACAAGCGCACGCTCGACCACAAGGACTTCAACGACACCATCAAGTACCTGCTGAAGCTGCGCAAAGGCCTCGGCGCGGTGGACGACATCGACCACCTCGGCAACCGCCGCGTGCGCGCCGTCGGCGAACTGCTCGAGAACCAGTTCCGCATCGGCCTGGTCCGCATGGAACGCGCGATCAAGGAAAAGATGTCGGTGTACCAGGAAATGTCGACGGCCATGCCGCACGACCTGGTGAACGCCAAGCCGGTGATGGCGGCCATCCGCGAGTTTTTCGGATCGAGCCAGCTTTCGCAGTTCATGGACCAGACCAACCCGCTGTCGGAGATCACCCACAAGCGGCGCCTGTCGGCCCTTGGGCCAGGCGGTTTGTCGCGTGAGCGCGCCGGTTTCGAAGTCCGCGACGTTCACCCCACGCACTACGGCCGCATCTGCCCGATTGAAACGCCGGAAGGCCCGAACATCGGCCTGATCTCGTCGCTGTCGTGCTTTGCGCGCATCAACGACTACGGCTTCATTGAAAGCCCGTACCGGCGCGTGAAGGAAGGCGTGGTGATCGACGAAGTCAAGATCCTCAACCCTGGGGATTCCGACTACAAGGTCAACGACGTCATCCTGCGCGGCGAACTCGACAAGAGCAACACTTCGCTCACGAACAAGAAGAAGCAGACCATCGAGAGCGAAGCCCACTGCGACTACCTGTCGGCGTGGGAAGAAGACAAGTACATCATCGCCCAGGCCAACGTGAAGCTGGACGAGCGCGGCTTCATCGTCAACGATCTCGTGAACGCGCGGCAGGCGGGCAACTTCGTGCTCAAGCATCGCGACGAGATCGAGTACATGGACGTCTCGCCGAAACAGCTTGTCTCGGTGGCGGCATCGCTGATTCCGTTCCTTGAAAACGACGACGCCAACCGCGCCTTGATGGGCTCGAACATGCAACGCCAGGCCGTGCCGCTGCTCCGCGCCGAAGCGCCGTTTGTCGGCACCGGCATGGAGCGGGTGACGGCGCGCGACTCGGGCGCGGTAGTGATCTGCAAGCGCTCGGGCGTTGTCGATTCGGTCGACTCGGAGCGCATCATTGTCCGCGTCGAAGGCGGCGCGGCGCACGAGGGTCAGATGTCGCGCGAAGTCGGCGCTGACATCTACCAGATGACCAAGTTCAAGCGGTCGAACCAGAACACCTGCATCAACCAGAAGCCGATTGTCTTCCAGGGGCAGCGGGTGAAGAAGGGCGACGTGCTGGCCGACGGTCCCTGCACCGAGAAGGGCGAACTCGCGCTCGGGCGCAACGTCCTGGTTGCGTTCATGCCGTGGCGCGGCTACAACTTCGAAGACGCGATCGTGGTGAGCGAGAAACTGGTCAAGGACGATTACTACACTTCGATTCACATCGAAGAGTTCGAGATCGAGGCTCGCGACACCAAACTGGGTCCCGAGGAAATCACGCGCGATATTCCGAACATCGCCGAGAGCTTCCTGCGGAACCTGGATGAGAGCGGCATCATTCGCATCGGCGCGACCGTAAAGCCGGGCGACATCCTGGTCGGCAAGGTGACGCCCAAGGGCGAAACTCAGCTGACGCCCGAAGAAAAGCTGCTCCGCGCGATCTTCGGCGAGAAAGCCGGCGACGTGAAGGACGCTTCGCTCTACTGCCCGCCCGGAATCGAAGGCACGGTGGTGGATGCCAAGGTGTTCTCGCGCAAGGGCGCCGAACTCGACGAGCGGTCGAAGATGATTCTCGACAACCAGGTGGAACGGCTGCACCGCAACCTCGAGGACGAAAAGCGCATTCTGAACGACGAACGCGCCAAGCGTCTCGAGAACCTGCTGAAGGACAAGGAAGTCCTGGCCGACCTGCACGACGAGAAGACCAACAAAAAACTGGTCTCGAAGGGCGCTCCGCTGCTGCGCGACGTCATCGAGAAAATGAAGGCGCGCGATCTGAAGCGTCTGCGGCTGACCAACAAAGACGTCCGGCTCAACGAACAGATCGACGAAATCGAGGAGATGACCTCGCGCCAGATCGCGGTGCTCGAAAAGATCACCGAAGAGAAGATCGGCAAGCTGCGCAAGGGCGACGAACTGCCTCCGGGCGTGATCAAGCTCGTCAAGTGCTACATCGCCATGAAGCGCAAGCTGAGCGTCGGCGACAAGATGGCCGGCCGCCACGGCAACAAGGGCGTCATCGCCCGCATCGTGCCGGACGAAGATATGCCCTATCTTCCCGACGGCACGCCGGTTGAGATCGTGCTCAACCCGCTCGGCGTTCCGAGCCGTATGAACGTCGGCCAGATTCTCGAAACTCACCTGGGCTGGGCCGCTCAGGCGCTCGGGTTGCACTTTGCCACCCCGGTGTTTGACGGCGCCACCGAACGCGATATCAAAGACCAGTTGGTGAAGGCCAAGCTGCCGACCTCGGGCAAGATTCAGTTGCACGACGGCATCTCGGGCCAGCCTTTCGAGCAGCCGGTGACCGTGGGCTACATCTACATGCTCAAGCTCTCGCACCTGGTGGACGACAAGATCCACGCCCGCTCCATCGGACCGTATTCGCTGATCACGCAGCAGCCGCTCGGCGGCAAGGCGCAGTTCGGCGGACAGCGGTTCGGCGAAATGGAAGTCTGGGCGCTCGAAGCCTACGGCGCGGCGTACGTGCTGCAGGAACTGCTCACCGCCAAGTCGGACGACGTATACGGGCGCGCGAAGATTTACGAAGCGATCGTCAAGGGCGAGGCGGCAGCCGAACCCGGCGTGCCGGAAAGCTTCAACGTACTGATTCGCGAGTTGCAGAGCCTGTGTCTCGACGTGGAACTGATGAAGAAGCCGCGCGAGATACCGGACACGGCGCTCGCGGCCGACTAGCAAACCTGATTGGCGAGCGGACGGCGGTTATGGCTAGACGGCCGCCGCCCGCCAGCCGAATTTGATACGGGTGCGACTGGAACCTAGCCGCCAGCCGCGAGTCATTTGGAGACAAAATGTACCGTTCTTCGCCATATGATCGTGCGAACCTGATCGCCGACTTCGATTCCATCCGGATCTCGCTCGCTTCCCCCGAGAAGATCCGAAGCTGGTCCCACGGCGAGGTTACCAAGCCCGAAACGATTAACTACCGCACTTTTAAGCCGGAGCGCGACGGATTGTTCTGCGCCCGTATTTTCGGTCCCATCGCGGATTGGGAATGCTTGTGCGGCAAATACAAGCGGATGAAGCACCGCGGCGTCATCTGCGACAAGTGCGGCGTGGAAGTAACGCTGTCGCGCGTTCGGCGCGAACGCCTGGGCCACATCGAACTGGCCAGCCCCTGCTCGCACGTGTGGTTCTTCAAGGGCCTGCCGAGCCGCATCGGCTACCTGCTCGACATCACGCTGCGCGAACTGGAACGCGTGCTGTACTTTGAAGCCTACGTCGTGGTGGATCCGGGTGAAGTGCCGGGCTTGAACCGCGGCGAAGTGATCACCGACGAAAAGAAGCGCGCTCTCGACCAGGAGTTCCTCGGTAAATTCGTCGCCATCATGGGCGCCGAAGGCATCAAGGAACTGCTCAAGAAAGTGGACGTCGAGGCGCTGTCGCTCGAGATTCGCGAGCGCATGAAGACCGAAGCTTCGCAGCAGAAGAAGCTCAAGTACGCCAAGCGCCTGCGCGTCGTCGAAAGCTTCCGCAAGTCGGGCAACAAGCCGGAGTGGATGATTCTCGACGTGATTCCGGTGATTCCGCCGGAACTGCGTCCGCTCGTGCCGCTCGACGGCGGCCGTTTTGCCACCTCGGATCTGAACGACCTCTACCGCCGCGTGATCAACCGCAACAACCGGTTGAAGAAGCTGATGGAGTTGCACGCTCCCGACGTGATCGTGCGCAACGAAAAGCGCATGCTGCAGGAAGCGGTGGACGCGCTGTTTGACAACGGCCGCCGCGGCCGCGTGCTGCGCGGGGCCAACAACCGCCCGCTCAAATCGCTTTCCGACACGCTCAAGGGCAAACAGGGCCGTTTCCGCCAGAACCTGCTCGGTAAGCGCGTCGACTACTCGGGCCGCTCGGTGATCGTGGTGGGTCCGGAGCTGAAACTGAACCAGTGCGGGCTGCCGAAGAAGATGGCGCTCGAGCTGTTCAAGCCGTTCATCTATCACCGCCTCGAACAGCGCGGCCACTGCACCACCATCAAGCAGGCGAAGGAACTCGTCGAACAGCAGGACGCGGTGGTGTGGGACATCCTCGAAGAGGTGATCAAGGATCACCCGATTCTGCTCAACCGCGCTCCCACGCTGCACCGTCTCGGCATTCAGGCTTTTGAACCGGTGCTGGTGGAAGGCAAGGCGATCAAGCTTCACCCGCTCACCTGTACGGCGTTCAACGCCGACTTTGACGGCGACCAGATGGCGGTCCACATTCCGCTGTCGCCCGAAGCGCAGATTGAAGCCTCGACGCTGATGCTTTCGGCCAACAACATCCTGTCGCCCGCGCATGGCGCGCCCATCGCGGTGCCCACCCAGGATATGGTGCTCGGCCTGTACTACCTGACCAAATCGCGCCCGGGAACCAAGGGCGAGGGCCGCACGTTCGCCTCCTCCGACGACGTTCTCATCGCGCTCGAAATGGGCGAGGTGGAAACGCTGACGCCGATCAAGCTGCGCTACACGGGCCGCGTGATCGACCTTGTGAAGGCGTTCGACAACCAGAACATTATCAAGACCGAGCCGGTGGAATACGTCAAGCAGTACATGGACACCACCGTCGGACGCGTGATCCTGAACGACGTTCTGCCCGACGAAATGCCGTTCATCAACGGCCTGCTCAAGAAGAAGGGCCTCTCGCAGCTGGTCCAGTATTGCTACCTGAAGTACGGTTTGCAGATCACGGTGGGCATGCTCGACGAGGTGAAGAAGCTCGGCTATCTCTACGCGACGCGCGCCGGCATCTCGATCGGCATCGACGACATGGTGGTGCCGGCTTCGAAGCCCAAGCTGGTGAGCGACGCCGAACGCCAGGTGATCGAAGTGCAGACGCAGTATCAGGAAGGCGCGATCACGCAGGGCGAACGCTACAACAAGATCATCGAAATCTGGTCGAAGGTCACCGAGCGCGTCTCCGAAGAGATGTTCAAGGTGATGGAGGAAGATGACCGCACGGGCCGCTACCTCAACCCGATTTACATCATGGCCGACTCGGGCGCTCGCGGTTCGAAACAGCAGATCCGCCAGCTTTCGGGTATGCGCGGCCTCATGGCCAAGCCGTCGGGCGAGATCATCGAAACGCCGATCATCTCGAACTTCAAGGAAGGCCTGACCGTCCTTGAGTACTTCAACTCCACCCACGGCGCCCGCAAGGGTCTCGCGGATACGGCGCTCAAGACGGCGAACTCGGGCTACCTGACCCGCCGCCTCTGCGACGTGGCCCAGGACGTGATCGTCACCGAGACCGACTGCGGCACCGCCGACGGCATCGACGTGAAGGAGATCCGCGAAGCGGGCGAAACCATCGAGCCGTTGGCCGACCGTATCGTGGGCCGCGTGGCGCTTGAAAACGTTCACGATTTCGAAGGCAGCATCATTGTCCGCGCCAACCAGGAGATCACCGAGGATCTGGCCAACCAGATTCAGAAGGCCGGCAAGGACAGCGTGAAGATCCGCTCGGTGCTCACCTGCGAATCGAAGCGCGGCGTCTGCCAGCTTTGCTACGGCCGCAATCTCGCCACCGGACGGATGGTGGAGCGCGGCGAAGCGGTGGGCATCATCTCGGCGCAATCGATCGGCGAACCGGGAACGCAGCTGACCATGCGCACCTTCCACGTCGGCGGGACGGCGACCGGCTCGGCTGAACAGTCCAAGCAGGACGCCAAGTCCGACGGGTTCGTGAAGTTCCACGGCATCAACACGGTTCGCAACGCCAAGGGCGAGCTGGTGGCGATGAACCGCACCGGCATCCTCGCGCTGGTGGACGAAAAGGGACGCGAGCGCGAGCGCTACGAAGTGGTGTACGGCGCGCGCATTCTGTTCGAGGACGGGGCCAAGGTTCGCGAGAACGACGTCCTGCTCGAATGGGATCCCTACACGTTCTCGATTCTCACCGAGGTGAGCGGCGCGGTCCACTTCAAGGACATGATCGACGGCGTTACGATGGCCGAGCAGGTGGATGAAATCACCGGCATGTCCACCTGGGTGGTCACCGATTCGCCCGACGAGAAGAAGATTCCGCAGCTCGTCATCCGCCCGCAAGGTGGAGGACGCTCGGAAGAGAAGCGCTACCTGATGCCGACCCACGCTCACCTGATGGTGGCGGACGGTGAAGATGTCCACGCCGGCGATGTGCTCGCCAAGATCCCGCGTGCGACCACCAAGACCAAGGACATCACCGGCGGTTTGCCGCGCGTTGTCGAACTGTTCGAAGCGCGCAAGCCGCGCGAGACGGCGACGATGTCCGAAATCGACGGCAATGTGAAGATCGGCGAAATCGTCAAGGGCCAGCGGCGCCTGACGGTGAAGTCCGACGACGGCTTCGAGAAAGAATACATGATCCCGCGCAACATCCACATTTCGGTGCAGGATGGGGAGCGGGTGAAGGCGGGCGACCGGCTGGTGGACGGTCCGCTGAATCCGCACGATATTCTGGCCGTGCTCGGCGAGAAGGAACTGCAGAAATACCTGGTGAACGAGATTCAGGAAGTTTACCGGCTGCAGGGCGTGAACATCAACGACAAGCACCTCGAAGTGATCTCGCGGCAGATGATGCGCTGGGTGAAGATCGACGACATCGGCGACACCGAGTTTCTGCCGGAAGAGGTGGTGGACAAGTTCAAATTCCGCGAAGAGAATCTGCGGGTGATGGAAGCGGGCGGGCGTCCGGCGCAAGGCAAGCCGGTGCTGCTCGGCATCACCAAGGCTTCGCTGTCGACGGACTCGTTCATCTCGGCTGCGTCCTTCCAGGAGACGACGCGCGTGCTCACCGAAGCCGCCATCAACGGCAAGGTGGACTACCTGCGTGGCCTGAAGGAGAACGTGATCATGGGCCGCCTGATTCCAGCCGGAACCGGCATGGAGTACTATCGTGCGGTGAAGATCGCGGGCGAGGACGTGGTGGAAGAAGAGGTGGCGCCGGAGCCCGAGCTTCTCGAGGAGATTCCGGGCTACAACGACGAAGCGCGGACGATGTACTCGGGCGGCTTGCCTGAGGCGGACGCCGATACGCTGGCCGAGTAGGTTCGTTAGAGTTCCAGCTACGGGCGGTGGGGAGCGCGGCTCCTCACCGCTCTTTGTATTTCAGCGGGAGCGCTTCTGATAACCTCTTCTTGATGCCACGCGGAACGATCCTGGACCGTGCAAGATTCCAAAAACTATCCGAGCGATACGCCCGCGACGCAGGGTTGTTGCTCAGGGCCGGCGCCTGGTCGAGCGCGTACTACCTTGCCGGGTACGCAGTGGAGTGTGCCCTCAAGGCGTGCATTGCAAAGCAGTTTCGACGTCATCAATTTCCCGATCTTCAGTTTGTGCGTGACATCTACACTCACAACCTCAGCACGTTGCTCAAACAGGCTGGTCTCAGTGACGAGCTAAATGCGCGCACTCGCAATGCAGACGACTTTGGGGACTATTGGAACAATGTTGTCACGGGGTGGAACGAATCCAGTCGTTATGAACAGCCAACGCAAGCCATGGCGCGCGAACTGGTACGAGCCGTGGGCGATAATAAAGCAGGAGTGTTGCCGTGGATTCAAATGCACTGGTAGCTCAGGATATTGAGCTTGGCCGCGAATTCGTCGACCGAATTGCGCGTTCAAAACGACTCCGCCTGGAAGCTGCTTTCTGGTGGCACAACGAAGAAGAATGGCGCTTCGTAGTCGCTACACCGATCGTGCACCAATACGGCCGGCTGGAGGCGCATCGTCTGATCAGAGCAGCGCTTGAGGAGGATCGGTCCCGGTTCAAGACAATCCTCGATCGCTTAGACACGCTGAGTCCGAGTGAGGGACTGGTTAGTGTGCTGGACATCGGCTCGCGGGGTCGCCTTCCGCTGAATCGGCAAGTACGAGGCGAGTCAGTGGGGAGCGCCTACATTCCGAACGCTTTCTTCTATCGGTTCGCGCCGAAGACGTTTGTGCCGGCATAGTTAGGGTCTCGACGGACTCTTTCATGGGCCGCTTGATTCCCGCCGGAACCGGCATTGAGTACGAAGATCGCGGGCGAGGACGTGGTGGAAGAAGAGGTGGCGCCGGAGCCCGAGCTTCTCGAGGAGATTCCGGGCTACAACGACGAAGCGCGGACGATGTACTCGGGCGGCTTGCCTGAGGCGGACGCCGATACGCTGGCCGAGTAGCGCGGTTTTCGGGGCTGAACAAATGGGCGGTAGGGGGTGTTGCTCCCTGCCGCCCGTTTTCCTTTTGTAGCCGCGAGCGGGTTGCGACTTTCAGTCGGGCCGGACCCAGGCCAACCCTTCCGCCCTTTGCAGCGACGTTACCAGCGTCTTCTCATCGGCGCCGTAGAGATGCTGCCAGTAGGGAGCGCCGGGAGGAGGGACGCGAGGGCCAAAGGTTGCGGTCGTGCGGTCAAAGCGGTACATGGCTGAGGTTGACTTGCCGTTCACGGTGCTGTCCTGGAGAGCGATGTAGATATCGTTCTCTGACGTGAGTACGGCGCCCGCGAAGCGGTTCAGCGTCCTGACAGATGACTGGAAGGGCAGTGGAAGTTTCCAGTGACCGGTGATCTCGCCGGATAGCGACAGTTCGGTCCAGGTCCCCATTTCTGGAGCGAAGACGGCAATGCGGTCCCGCGAGGCAAACAGGTGACCGGCTTCCGCGGGAAATCTGCCGGAATTGGCGGCGAAAGTCGAACGCGGCAAGGCGGAACCGACCAGGCGGCCCGAGGCGTCGAAATGCCGCAGCATGTTGTATTGGGCGAGCTCTTTGAAGCTTTGATCGAATACACGGACTAGCGCCCAGAGCGTGCCGTCGGGAGCGAAGCACAGGTTGAATACGCCCGTCGACGGTTCAAGCCGGACGTACCGTGTGACTTCGCCCGCCGTGTTCAGAAAGGCGAGAACCGATGCCATCTCTCCCTTGGGACCGAACGTGCCAGCCGCGACGGCGAACGTGCCGTCGGGCGCCGCCGCGATATCATCCACGATGATGCGGACGGCTTGCGGGGGCTGGATGGGGGTACGAAATTTCAATTGGCCCGACCTGTCAAAGGCGTACACGGACGAGCCGGTATCGCCGGTCTCGTGGGTGAGCAGCACTCCATGATCCCATTTGGGCACCACGAGAGTATTCGCCAATGTCCGATCAAGAGGGGCCTCGCGAACAACCGTCAGAGTTTGTGCGGGGAGTGTTCCAAGCACGAATAAGCACGCCAGTATTTTCATCGACGACCTCCGCTAGTTTCCGTTTCCGCCACAAGAGTTGCAACCCGACTCTTGACAATTACAGCCGTTGCAATCGGTGCCGCCGCTGTAGTACCACGCTGAACGGCATCCGATTTAGAAACAGGCTCTTTTGGAATCCAGGAACAGACCTCAACTTTCATGAGTTGAGAAGGCGAGAGTCCGGAAAAGATTGACTCGAGTGAAACTCCGTTCACGTCCGTAATTTCCACGTGAGACCGTCTCGTCTCGACGCAGCTAATCGCAATCAAGCTGATCATTGCAACGACGCAGAAGCCGCTGCAACGCGAATCGTCTCAGTGTGCCTCATGGCCTTACACTACGGATTAAAATCGTGAAAGTCAAGAGAAATCATCTCTTGATCTTCGAAACGTCTGCACCCTTATTCGAAAATGTTCAGTGACAGGCGCGGTTTCGGCGAACTTATACCGAAAACCACTACTTAATTCGGAGCCGGACCTGGGCGGTGGCGGCGTCGACGCAGTCGACTTCGAGATAAACATCTCCGCTGCTCACGCCTGTGGGCACTACGGCGTTGATCTGATACAGCCCGGCGAGTCCGGGCGCGAGGCCTGCATAGGCGACGGTGGCTTTGATGCCGTCCACGTATACCGCAACATCGTTGCTGACCTTGCTCAGCGGATTCGACGGCGCGGCTGTGCCCTCGGGAACGGCTGGAGAGACGTCGCCGAGTCCGGTCAAAAAGATTTGAATCGTCTCGCCCACTGCAGCCGGTTTGGACGCGGAAATCACGGAATAATCGGCATGAAGCGCTGCTGCGGCGCCCAAGCCGCCAGGAGGCAGCGAGAAGATGCCCGGCGCTGTCTTGTTCACGAACTCGGTTACGGTGTTGGACTGAGTCCCGTTGTTGGTCACCTGAAATCTGGCGTAGTTGAGTTCGGTCGCATACGGGACCACGACGCTGAGTTGCGTGGGGCTCACGGCGTAAATCGGCGCAGGACGGCCGTTTACGGTGACCTGCACGCCACCGAGCGAGTTGGGGAAGGGAAGCGAGGCGACGGCGGTGGCCGAGGACAGGCCGGCTCCATAGATGGTGACGAGTTCACCGCGCGCTACCCCGGCCGTAAACGGAGCGGAACTGGCGGCGTTTACGACGCCCGTGGGGTAGATATAAACTCCATTTGCGGAGAAATCGGGCGCCTTTATGCCGAGAAAGATGCCGGAGGTCGGAGCTTTTCCGATACCGACGGCGCTCAGGCCGTTATCGCCGATGGCGTAGCGAAAAGTGGGCCGGTCGTAGCTGCCGTCAGCTTGAATAGAGTAACCGGAGTCGAAGGTGTAATCGTAGGGGCCGCTGTTGAAGGGCGCCACGCGGTCGTGCCGGATGATTTTGTTGCCGCCCGCGCTTTGGGCCCCCCAGAACGTGTCGAGGTAGGAGCCGGAAGCGGCGAGGTCGGAGTTGTCCTGATTCACGCCGGCTGTGTAGTAGGTGCCCTGATATTGAGCGTCGGTCGCGGTGGCTGCCGGCGCGCGGGTACCGAACATCAGGTCGAAGCCGCCAGCGGTGCCGGCGAGGAAGAACGCGCCGTCAGCGGTAACGTAGACCTGCTTGGCGCCGCCCACCAGTCCGTTACTGGCGGGCAGAGCGGGGAAGGAGAGCGTTCCTGTTCCGTTGGCGAGCGTGTAGGCGAAAGCTGCGACCGGTTGTGTGATGCTCTGCGAGGCGGTCCCCACGTATCCCGTCGCGCTGGTGGCGGCGACATTGCCCTGTCCGTTGGCCGTCAAGCGGAACAGCGCGTCGCGCGTTTGGGCGGGTGCGCCGCTGCCGAAATCGAGGCTCGCGACCCAATAGGTCCCCTGCAGCGCGGAGGCGCTCGCGGCGGTGGAACCTGCGGCGATCGCGACGAAGATGTCGTTCACGTTCCCCTCGGAACTGCTGCCGAGAAAAACGCCGCGGCTCACGAGACCATAGACCGACTCTTTGTCATAGAGCGGGTGGTCCATCACGGCGAGTCCGCTGGGCGCGACCGCGTAGCCGCCGGTGGTGGTGTAGCTTTGCGCGGCGGCGGCCGTGGAATCGCGCATCTGGCCGGTCACGGAGTAACCGCCCTTGCCGTCGAACGTGATGGTGCCCGAAAGCGCGACGAACTTGGTGATGGATCCGCTGTTGTCGAAACCGGCATAGACCACCTGCCGGAAAAAGTAGCTGCCGTTAAGCAGCGCGTTGCCGCTGGCGTCGAAGCCGGGAGTGCTTTGTCCCGAGGCGGCGAGAAGAAAGCCGAGAAGAATAGGAATCAGGCGGGTAAACATAGGCATGAATGGGACGCCGCGTGCGAAGGTTTCGTTGCGCGCTCATCGGAACAGAAGCAGCGTCGAGATGGCGGTGAGCGCGAGGATGGCGACTTCGAAGGCCCGCGGCGACATGCGTTCGAGCAGCCATCTTCCGGTTAGAGCGCCGGCAAATACGACCGGGACCATGGTCAGGTTAAAGGCCACCGATTGCCGGCTGATGAGACCATGATAGTAATAAACCGGCAATTTCGTGAGGTTGATGATGAAAAAGAACCAGGCGCCGGTGGCGACGAACTCCTCTTTTGGCAGACGCTGGCTGAGCAGGTAGAGGTTCATCACGGGTCCGGCTGCGTTTGCAACCGTGGTGGAAAATCCGGCGGCGAGGCCATAGACCGAGGCACGTCCTTCCACTTGCAGCGTGTCGGGGCGGAGCCGCCGCCGCAGGTGGACCAGGAGCATGGCGAGGATAATCAGGCCGACAACGGGGCGCAGGGTTTTTTCGGGCAACGACAGGGCCAACGCGCCCGCCGCGACGCCGCCGAGCGTCCAAGGCGCGAGCGAGAACAATTGTCCGGCTTCGGCGCGCCTGCGCCAATACCAGACCGCGAACAGGTCAGCCGTGCACAACACAGGCAGCAGCCAACCCGCCGAGAGGCGCGCGTCGCCGACCATGATCACCATGAGCGGCACCACCAGGATCCCCACGCCGGGGACTCCGGTTTTCGCGATTCCGACGTTGAGCGCGCACAACGCTCCCAGGGCCCATTGCCAGGGCGCGAGGTGCGGCCAGGCGAATTCGGGCATCAGGGCAGGAGTTTGGGATCGTACATCGCGCCGTAGCGTAGATATTGTTCGGTGATCGAGCGCGGGTAAGAGAGCTTTACCGCCGTCACGTTTCCGCGGGCATCGGTTTGAGCCGTGAGCACCGCGTTGAGTCCGGCCCAATAGGAGGGGAGATCGAGGCGGTTGGCCCGCGCCACCACTTCGTCGCGCAATTTGGGGTCGAAGTGCACGCCGTACTTGTCGATGAGCGCTTTGATTGCCGGATAATCGCCCTCCGCCTTGATGCGCATGAGTTCGGCGAGAAGCATGCCGGCGCCGCGGTGCATGTCGTCGAAATTGCGGATCTCGATGGCGGACTTGCCGCCGCGCTTCACCCACGCGATAGCGCCGGTTTTGTCGGCGATGTAGTTGACGATGAGGGCGCGGTCGCGTTGATGGTCTTCCTCGATAGTGTCGCCCTTGAGGATGCGGCGGAGTTGGGTGAGCGGGGCGCGGGCGGCGTTGTAGAACATGGCGCGGGCCACGCCCGGGTTCGAGATGAGGCCCCATTCACGCATCTTCGGGTCGGTGACATTCCAGAGCGCCATCAGGTCGGCGCGCGCTTCTTCGAGGGTCGACGCGTATTCTTTCAGATAAGCTGCGTAGTCGCCCTTGAGATTGGGGCTGAGCTTGCCGGAACCGTGCCCGATGATTTCGTGGAGCGCGGTCATCATGTTCTCCGCTTCTTCGCCGTAGCGGGTGACGGTGTCGATTTCATCCTGAGACGCGGCGAACTCGCGCAGGAGTTTGCCGCCGTCGGCCGCGTCGAGGGCGCGGCTGCTGCCTGTAAACAGGAAGCTCTTCGAACCGTACTTCTCGTGAATTTCTCGCTCATTCGGCAGATTGTCGCCGACGGTGGTGACGTGGAAGTCGCCGGTTTCAATCACGGTCTCGACGGCTTTGGCTTCGGGCGGTTTGACGCCCTGTTTCCTGTAGGCGGGGAGCCACGGGGCGTGGTCCTCGAAATATTGGGCATGGCCGGCGACTTTCAGCATCAGCGAGTTCACCTTTTCGTCGGTGATGCTGACAAAGGCTTGCGAGGTGCCTTTGGCGCCACGCGCGTCGCGGTAGACCTCGATGAATCCATTGGCGAAGTCGACGCGCGGATTAGACTGCACCCAGGCGGCGCCGAACTCGAGCCAGGTTTGGAAGTCGCCGGTCTGGTAAAAGCGGATGAGCGCGTCGATTGCCTGTGCCTGTTTGGAGTCGGCGAGCGGCTTGGCTTTCGCCAAATATTCGATCGCTTTTTTCAGGTAGACGGCGTATAAGCCCGGCTTGACCCTTCCGTCGGGGGTGCCGGCGCGATACACCTCTTCGACCAGTTTGCCGTCGGGTTGTTTGACCAGGCGGGAGTTGAGCGGATGCTGCTCCTTGAAGTTGGTCAGGTCCTTCAGGCTGACGTTCGAGTAGAAATTGTTGGCGCTCGATTGAAGGATGTCGCGCCCGCCGCTCGGGCTTTTGGCGGTGATGAGCGGCTCGAAGCCGGCGTCGAAGAGAGAAGCTTCCAGTTCCTTCAACTCGGCGTCGACGCTCCTGGCGGGTCCGAGTGGGGCGCCGTTGCTGACGGCCTTGTTCCACGCGGCTCGCAACTCTTCGAGGGTGAACTCGGGGAGGAACTTTTGGGACGTGTTTTCGTTGTGATTGCCACGGTTTGCCCAGAAGAGTTTCGCGTAATCTTCGATCTTTTTGAGGGTTGCGGGCGGGATTCCGGCCGGATGAGACAAAATCGCTTCGAGCATGTGCTTCTGGCGGAGTCCGAAGCGGGATTGCTGATCGTAAATGATGGGGTCGATGGCGATTGCCGCCTGGTACAGCCAATAAGCGAGCGCCTGTTCGCGAGGCGTGAGGCTGTTGAAGCTCTCGGCGCTGGCCTTGACGAACCCCGTGTTTCCTACACGGTCGACCATTTGCGCGAAGGCGAGTCCGGCGGACAGGAAGGCGATTAGAATCTTCGGTGCCACAGAACTTAGGATATCGGGTTCGGGGCGTAGCGCGGCAAAGCTGAAACCGATGAGCCTTGATCAGACGTCCTACAATGCTAAGGGGACTCACCGTGCGGAGCACTCTTTCGATCGCTTTTGTTTCTTGCCTGCTGCCGCTGATGGCCGCCGACGCCGATCAGCCGAAAGACAAACGCTGGCCGCGAGTGCGTTTCGGCTGGATGGTTGTGAACGCCGGCTACACGCGCTATTCCGGATATCCATACGGCTACGGCTTCCCATACGGCTACGGATACTACGATCCGTTCTTCTATTCGCCTTACATTCACCCGGGTTTCTACACCGGGTTCGGATTTCAGCCCGCGATGGGGCAAGTGAAGATACAGACGCCGGAACGCGACGCCTGGGTCTACCTGGACGGCGCCCTGGCGGGGCGCGCGGACAAATTGAAGACGATGTGGCTTGAACCCGGCAAGTACACGGTCGAGTTGCGGCGGGGTGACCGGAGCTCCGGGCAGAGCATTTATGTTCTCAGCGGCAAAACGCTTAAAGTGACTCCGGAGATGCTGAAGGTGAAACCATGAAGAAGGCAGCTTTGGTCTGGATGGCGGCTGGAGTTCTGATGGCTCGCGACGGGGACGGCATCCGCCCGCGTCCCTCGGCGCAAGACTACGGCGCGCATGAAACCGCGGCGGGTGTGACGCTGGGAGCATCGGTGATTCCGCCCGAGCAGGTGAAGCACATGTTCGCCACCGACTTGAACCGCGGGTACGTGGTGGTAGAAGTGGCGGTGTATCCGGAAGGCGGCCAGGAAGTGGAGCTCTCGGCCTCGGACTTCGCGTTGAAGGTTGGAACGGGCGACATGGTGCGCCCGACATCCCCGCGCGCCATCGCCTCGGTTCTGCAACGCGGGAAAGATCCGGGACGAGCGAGCGATGTGACGCTCTACCCGAGCGCGACCATCGGCTATGAATCGGGTCCGAGCTATGATCCGGTCACCGGGCAGCGGCGGGGCGGCGGTATGTACGGTGGCGGCGGAGTGGGCGTCGGCGTCGGCGGGAACCAAGGTCCGCAACCTCCGCCGCGCGCGTCAACGGACCGGGACCGCATCACGATGCAGCAGGAACTCGAGGACAAGGCTCTGCCGGAAGGCAAATACACGCGGCAGGTGGCCGGTTATCTATATTTCCCGCGTCCATCGGGCAAGCAGAAAAACGCGCTGTACGAAGTAACCTACTACGGCGCGAGCGGCAAGGTTCGACTAGCCGTGCCGCCGCCGCAATCGAAGTAGCGGCCATCAGATCAATCCGAGATCTTTCATCCACTCGCGCATGAGATCGGGCCAACGAGCCTCGGGCATTTTGACGAACTCAGGCGAGCGCCCGGTCATGCCGACACCATGGCCGCCACGGCGGAAGATGTGCATTTCGGCGGAAACACCGGCTTTTTTGAGTGCCAGGTAGTAAGCCGCGGATGCCGTCGACAGCGGATCGTCATGGTTGGCGAACAGGAACGTCGGCGGAATGTCCCGAGCGGTTACGGTTTCGCCGGAGATCATGCCGGGGTAGGCGAGGACGGCGAAATCGGGGCGGGAACTGAGGCGCTCGACGGGGTCCGGCGAATTCGGGTTGCCCGGGTCGAAGTGGTTCTCGGCGAGCGCGGCGAGATGGCCGCCGGCTGAGAATCCCATGATGCCGACGCGCTGAAGATTCCACTCGGCGGCGCGGCTTCGAACCAGCCGGATGGCGCGCTGCACGTCGGCGAGGGATTCCACTTCGGGTTTGTAGGTGGAGCCTTCGGCTCGGGCGAGGCGGCTCTTGAGCACGAACGCGGCGATACCCATTTCGTTCAATTTCCGGGCCACGAACTCACCTTCGAGGTCCATCACCAGATAGCGGTGTCCGCCGCCGGGCGCGACGACAAACGCCGTGCCGGTGGCCTTTTCACGCGGCGGAAGATACGCGGTGACGGAGGGGCGATGAACGTTGGTGACACGGTGGAACGCATCGGGTTGCGAGCCGGCGATCCAACGTTCGGGCTCGGTTTTGTTTTCCGAGCCCGGCGCGCCGTGCGGCCAAAGGACGATCTCGGCGCCCGCCATCCGGTACGCGTCCTGCGCGCACAAGGATAAGGCGGCGGACATCCAGAACAGAACGGTTCTCATCCGGTTGCCCTAGAAGTCGATGCGCGCGGCCACCTGGCCCTGCCGCGGCGAGTTGGCCTGGCCGGTGACGCGGCCGAAGTTAGCGGCCGAAACGTTTGCCACGGGCGCGTTGAACACCACGCGGTTGAGCGTGTTGAAGAACTCGCCGCGAAGTGTGAGCGAGACGTTCTCCCGGAGTCGAATGCGGCGCACGAGTCCGAAGCTTTCGTTGAGCGAATTGGGAGCGCGCATCTCATCGTAGGAGCGCGCCGCGGTTCCGAATTGATAGCTGGCGGGCACGTTGAATGCGGCTTTGTTGAGCCAGGGATTGGCGAGCGGGTCCGGGTGGTCGAGGGTCATGGGCACGCCGGATACAACGTTGGGCCGGAGGGTGCTGTTGAAAATCGGGAGGCCGTTATTGGCGGTGAGTTGGACGGGCTTGCCCTGGAGGTAGGCATGGATGGCGTTCAACTGCCAGCCGCCGAGAATGGCGCCTCCCACTCCGCTCGAAAGCATGCGCTTGCCGGGTCCGAACGGGAGTTCATAGGTATAAGCGAGTACGAACGCCTGAGGAACGTCGTTGGCGCTGAGCGCCTTTTCTAGATGCCGGTTGTAGAAGTCCTGTCCGGAGGGTCCGCCGCCGGCGGCGATGCTGCCGTCGGTCAGCGACTTGGCCCACGTGTAGGCGCCCTGAACGGTCAGTCCGTGCGTGAGGCGCTTGGTGAGCTTCAGTTGCAGCGCGTGATAAGTCGAGTTGCCGTTGGGGTTGGAATTGTTCGCGATGGCGAGGTATTGCGGATAGGGACGGAGCGCCTGCGCCACCGAACCGGTGAAGCCGGCGTAGGGGATCTTGATGTTGTTGGCCTGCGCCGCGGCGGAGGTCGCGCTCTGTGTGAGCACGGAGCCAAGCGAAAGATACTTGGGGTCCACCTGATTGAGGCTGATGAGGCCGTTGCCAAGCCGCGTTCCCTTCACCCCGACATAAGCGACTTCGACCGAAGTCTTGGCGGAAAACTCCTGCTGAATGCTGAACTGGTAGTTCTGGAAGTAGGGAGGGCGACCGTCGCCGGCGCCGATCATGGTCACATTCGTGCCGTTCTGAACGGTGGGGTTGATGAAGGGCGGGTGAGGCCAATTCGACGGGAATCCGCCATCCCAATTGAAGGCGGGCGTGACGCCGGCGTCGGTGGACGCATAGCTCGGCGCGGCATTGAAGCCGTAGATGAATTTCTGCGAATCGCGGAGCCCGGCGTTGGCGTTGCCTTGTCCGTAGGAGATTCCATAGCCGCCGCGCAGGACCGTGTGATTGAAAAGCTGATACGCGAAGCCGGCACGGGGTCCGAAAGCTTTGTAGTAAGTGCCGGCGAAACTCCGCTGGGAGTCGTCGCGACCGCTACCGCTGCCGAGGAAACGAATCGCGCCCGGAAGGTTGCCCGCGCCGGGATTGGGCAGAGCGGGGTCAAAGCCGGACATGTTGCCGTTGTGCTCGTAGCGCGGCGTGAAGAGGTCCCAACGTAAGCCGAGGTTGAGGGTGAGTTTGCGGGTGACCTTCCAATCGTCCTGAGCGAACAGCGCTTTGTACTGATAGCGCAGGCCGGGGACGACATAGAGTCCGGTGTAGCTCGAGTTATCCACGGCGCCGAGCAGAAAGCTCGCAAAGGCGTTGCCTGACGAAGCGCGGCCGGCGGCGCTCGGGAAGGCGGTTTCGTTGGGGCTGAAGACGAAGGTGCCCTGCTGTCCGGCGGAATCGGCGCCGTTGGTCTGCTGCCACCGCATGTCGGCGCCAAATTTCAGACTGTGATTTCCGCGGAAAATGGATATAGTATCGGCAAATTGCAGGGTATTGTTGACTTGCTGGCCTGTATTCTTGGGTTCGTCACCCCAATTCTGATACGTGTCGGTAAACTGTACGCGCGGGACGATATCGCCGGGCGGGTTTACGCCGGCTAAGCCGGTTTTCTGAAGATATCCGCTATCGGAGGTGACGCGGAACCAAACCTGCGGTTCGCGGGTATAGCCGCCGCGGAAGTTGTTCAACGTGGTGGGCGTGACCTGGTAGTCGTGATTGAAGCGCGCCCATCTTGCCGGGCGCTGCTGGTTGAGCGCCGGGCTCATGGCGCCGTTGATGAATGCCGGCGCAATGCTGTGCTCGTTGCTGATATAGGCGAACAGGTTGAAGCGATTGCGGTCGGAGAAGGCGTGGTCACCTTTGACGGTGAAGACATTGCGGTCGAACAGCTGCGCGCCGACGGCGGTGTAGTTGTTCACCGCGGCATTCGTATTGGCGGCGGGAAGCAACTGGAGCATGGCGGCGGAAACTTTGCTGAAGCGGTTGACGGGGATGAGTGCGGAAGGGAAGGGGTCGCGGGTGAGGCCGCCTGCGCCATCGGAACGAGAAGAATACGGATCGTAGAGAGCGAGCGCCTGTCCGCCCTTCACCAAGCCCGAAAAATCACCCGAGCGCTGGGCGGCGTTGGGGAGGGTCATCACCTGGTTGGTCGCCCCCGCGCGATAGCGGAAACCGTCATAGACGAAGTAGAAGAATGTACGGTTGTGGCCGTTGTACTTCGGCAAAACGACGGGACCGCCGAGGGCTGCGCCGAACTCGTTCTGACGGTTGATGGGCGTGATCGGCGAAATAAATCCGCGGGCGTCGAGTTTGTCGTTGCGCAGGTATTCGAAAACAGAACCGTGGAACCGGTTGGCGCCGCTCCTGGTGGTGAAGATTTCGAAACCGCCGCCGGTTTTTCCGTACTCGGCGCTGAAATTCGCGGATTCGAGGCGGAATTCGCCGATGGCTTCAACGGGCGGATAGGTGAACATGGTGCCGCCGCTCTCGGGGCCGGTGGATTGCGCGCCGTCGACGAGGACTTCTTTCGAGCGATCCTGGGAGCCGTTAATTTCGGTGTTTCCGGTGTCACCGGTTACGCCGGGAGCGAGGAAGACAAACGCCTCGGGATTGCGCATGTTGCCGCTGACGGAGAGCGGAAGGTCGGCAACCTGCTTGGAATCGATGATGGTGCCGAGGTCTGAGGTGCTGCTTTCAATGAGTGGAGCCGCACCCGATACCTCAACCGCCTGTTCGACCCCGCCGAGTTGCAGGCTGACATCGAGCGTAAGCGTCTGGCCGATGTTGAGCACGGTATCGCGCGCGACGAACTTGCGGAAGCCCGGAGCCTCGCAGACGAGCTCGTAGCGTCCGAAGGGCAATCCGCGAAAGGTGTAATTGCCCGCATCGTTGGCGGTAGAGGAGAGCTTGATGCCGGTGTCCTGATTGGTAAGTGCGAGGCTTGCTCCGGTGACGACTGCGCCGCTCGGGTCGGTGACTCGCCCGAGGATGGTGCCCCGGTCCTGGGCGGCGGCACAAAAGAGAAAAAGCGCAGACAGGGCGATATAACGGCGCATGACAACTCCTTCCAGAAAGTTGATCATATCGCAGGCCCTGGGGCGGCCCTTTAAAAAGGCTTCGGTGAAGTTAAGAGGCCAACAGGGCTTCCGCGGCGGCCAACCCGGAGAGAAAAGCCCCTTCGATGCGCGAACCGCCGAAGGCGTCACCGGCAATCGCGAGAGGGGCGGGTTCGGGTGTAAACAGGCAGGGCGATGGATACTCGTCAACCGGGCGGGAGAACTTCCAGCGGTGCAACTGCGAGGCGGTCACGCGCGCGCCGAGCCACGGTTCGGCGGCTTGGGCGAGAAGCCCGGCGACCTCCTCTTGAGGAGCGTCTAGATGTTCGCGCGAGAAGCTCGCGCGGGCGTGGATCGTCAGCGCCGCCGCTCCGGTGGAAAGGCCTTTCTGCGTATTGTCGGCAATCCACTCGATGGGTCCGCCGTCCGGGCGGAGGTAACCGGGCGGGGGCACGCGGCTGGGCCCGTCGAGGGTGGCAAGCCAGGCGAAACAAGGGTCAAAAGCGATCCTACTCACGGCGGACACGATGCCGGAAGGCAGGCGGTCCGAGCAGGCGGCCAGAAGAGCGGCGGTCTGTGGTGCCGGAGGCGTAAGCACGAGCGCGGCGGCGTTGAGGGTCTCGCCGGACGCCGTGACCACATGCCAGCCCTGGTCCACGGGCTCAACAAGCGCGACCTGAGTCTCGGTCCGAACCTCAAACGGCTCGGCGAGGTGCCTGGTGAGCGCGTTCATACCGCCTGCCGCGCGGTACCGGACGTGGCCGTTCTCGGTAAACCACGGCGCGACCACTTGCGCCTGCTCCCATCGTTGGACGGCATGCACGAAGCGCGGGTCGCGCACGGTGAAAAACTGTGCGCCATGGTCGAGCCGGCTGTCGCCGATGCGGCGTGTGGCCATGCGACCTCCAACCCCGCGCCCCTTGTCGACCAGCAGGACGCTCCAGCCCTTGGCCCGTAGCGCGGCGGCGGCCGTGAGCCCGGCCATTCCGGCGCCGACGATGAGACAGGATCTGGGGCTCATAAGTTCTCGCAGATCTGTTTGGTAACCCGATGGCGGTGAGCGAACATGTCGCGCAGCCCCAGGTTCACCGCCCAGCCGAACAGCAGGTTGACCAGGCGCCCGCCGGGTAATTGATAGGTCACCCGATCGGTGAGCAGCGTCCCGTCGCCGGACGGCTCAAATTCGTGCCGGTGAATCCAGAGGGCGAATGGTCCTTCGACTTGTCGATCCTCGAAGAGCCGGTTCCGCTCATATTCGGTATGCAGGGCAACCCAACGGAAGATCCCGACGCGCAGCTCCACTCGGGCGCCTTGCTCGATGCCGCCTGTTTTTTCGATCACCCGAACGGGCGGGAACGCCGGGGACAGCAGGGAGAGGGCATCCTGCCGCTCATGGAAGCGAAACACGTTTTCCACGGGCGCGCGGACGAGTACGCTCCGGACAAACGTGGGCACGCTGTTTCAGGACGCGACGGTTTCGGCCTCGCGCGCGTAGGCTTCGAGGTCCTTTTCGGGCACGGTGACCAGGGTCTTCTCCATGTCCTCGTCAGTTTCGATCATCCGCTTCAGGTGGAGCGCGGCGATTTTCATGCACCAGGGGTCGGTGAGAGGATGGCCCGTTTTTCCGGCAAGCGCGAGAAGTTGCGGGTGGCGCATGGCGATGACGCGTTCCTGCTTGGGCTCGCCCGCGGTCCAGATGTAGAACTTGACGTCTACCGTGTCGGCGTGGCGGATGGAGATGCCGGTTTGCAGCCAGCGGAACTCCACGTCCCACACGCGTCCAAAGGGGTCGGGGGCAGTCTGAAAACGCCGGAAATTATCCATCTCCACACCACTTTAGCAGACAGGCAATCAGTAGGAATCGGTCCGCTGGCGGACCAGCGACAGGAACTCGTCGCGCGTCTCCTTGCGGGTGCGGAAGTCGCCGAGCATGGCGCTGGTGACGGTGCCGGAGTGCTGTTTTTCAACGCCGCGCATCATCATGCAGAAGTGGCGGGCTTCGGCAATGACGCCGACGCCGCGGGCTCCGAGGACCTCAAGCAGGCACTCGCCGATTTGCTGGGTCATGCGTTCCTGCAGCTGCAGGCGGCGGGCGAACATGTCGACGATGCGCGGGATCTTACTCAAGCCGATCACCTTGCCCTGAGGCAGGTAGGCGACGTGGACTTTGCCATGGAAGGGCAGCAGATGGTGCTCGCAAAGGCTGAAGAACTCGATGTCCTTGACGATGACCATCTCGTCGCAATTCTCTTTGAACAGAGCGCCGTTGATGATGCGATTGAGGTCAGCCTGATAGCCGCTGGTGAGAAATTTGAGCGCCTTCTCCGCGCGTTCGGGCGTGCGCAGCAGTCCTTCCCGCGAGGGATCCTCTCCGATGGCGGCAAGCACCTCTCGCATGTGTTTCGCGACCTGGCCATCCCCGGAATGCGATTTCGGAGTCATTACCTTCACGACGGCTTTGTTTTTCATGATGTCACCTCAAATATGTTGCGCGGGGTCTCCTGGATGCGAATTTTTTTGAGCTGCGTTTGGCCGGTGGCCGGTTCGCGCTCCCACGCGGAACGCAGCCGCTCCAGAATTTCGAGCGCGACGTTTTCGGTGGTGGGGACGGTGCGCGCGAACTCGGCGAGTTCAACGCTCAGGTTGCGATGCTCGTAGCGGTCGAGCACCTGCTCGCGGACTACGCGGTCGAGCGTATCGAGGTCCACCACGCGCCCGGTGCGAGAGTCCAGCGGACCGCCGACACTCACTTCGAGCACATAGTCGTGGCCGTGTCCGAACGGGTTGTTGCACTTGCCATAGACGCGCCGGTTCTCTTCGTCGCTCAACTGAACCGCATGGAGGCGGTGAGAAGAAGAAAAGCGGTAACGGCGGGTGAGCGTCATGCGGGCTCTCCCGAGTAGTCGACGTACAGGTCCTCGGTTTCGTAAAGCCGGATTCGCGCCAGGCGGGTAGTGCCGCGGAACTCGGGTTCGAGACGGCGCCAGATTTCGAGCGCGACGTTTTCGACAGTCGGCACCACGCGGTCAAACGGAGCGACCTCGTAATTCAGAAAGCGGTGGTCCATAGGGTCCACCACGCAGCGGTTCACGACGTCCTTGACCTGCTTGAGGTCCACCACCATGCCGGTGACGGGGTCCGGCGTGCCGTCGAGCGTCACCTCGAGCACGTAATTGTGGCCGTGCCCGTTGGGATTCGCTGCGGGGCCATAGAGCGTCCGATTTTCCTGGTCGCTGGCGCTTTCCAGGCGGCAGATGTGGCTGGCCGAGAATTCCACTTTTCGGGTAATGAGCATATTGCCCCGCTATTGGATGCCGCACGCAGGCTTCCGGATCCGGAAATAGCGTGCTCCGTTGGTTAGAATAGCAGTAGAAACGCCATGCAGAAATCGAAGTCGACGGTAGACCTCGCGCTGTTGCTCCTGATGGGTGCTTTAACCGTTCTGGTTGTGTACGTTGTGGCCGGGACGCTCGAGCAGAAGGTGATCGATAAGGGCGATACGGCGCCTAAGTTCAGCATCGCCTCGGAGCAGGGTCCCAAGGTGAGCCCGCGCGATTTCGAGGGCAAACTGCTGGTGGTGAACTTCTGGGCAACGTGGTGCCCGCCGTGCCTGACCGAGTGGCCGTCGCTGAATCAGTTTGCGCGGCTGTATAAGGACAAGGGTGTAACGGTGGTGGCCATCAGCGTGGACCGGAACGACAAGCTGTATCGGAATTTTCTGGCCCAGCACAAGCCCGAATTTCTTACCGCTCGCGATCCGGAGTGGAACATTCCGGCCAGTTATGGAACGTTCATGATCCCGGAAACCTACATCGTCAACCGTGAAGGCAAAGTGGTCTACAAAGTGGCATCGGACCAAAACTGGATGGACCCCGCCTTCCTCAATTACTTCCAGACACTGCTGTGAACTCCGCCCTGCTTGCGGCGCTTCGGAAGATCGTGGGACCGGACGGTGTTCTGCACCGCGCGGAAGACCTGACGCTTTACGAATACGACGGGAGCGTGGACAAAGCGCGGCCGGATTTTGTGGCGTTTCCGCGCTCGACCGGGCAGGTTGCGGCGCTGGTGAGGACCGCGCGTCAGTTCGATGTTCCGATCGTGGCGCGCGGCGCCGGCACCGGGCTGAGCGGAGGCGCGATTCCACGCGAGGGCGGGCTGATGATCGGCTTCGCGCGGATGAATCGCATCCTGTCCATCGATCTCGCCAACGAGCGCGCGGTGGTGCAACCGGGCGTGGTGAATCTGGATATCACGCTGGCGGTGCAGCCGGACGGGTATTTTTATGCGCCGGACCCGTCGAGCCAGCGCGCGTGCACGATCGGCGGTAACGTGGCGGAGAATGCGGGCGGTCCGCATACGCTCGCCTATGGGGTGACCACGAATCACGTGCTGGGGCTCGAACTCGTGCTTGCCGACGGCAGCGTGATCGAAACCGGAGGCGCGGAGACGGATCTGCCGGGCTACGATCTGACGGGGCTGCTGACGGGGTCAGAGGGCACGATGGCGCTGGTCACCAAGGTTGTGGTGAGGCTGGTGCGCGCTCCCGAACTGGTAAAGACGATGCTCGCCATTTACGACCGCGCAGACGATGCGGCCGATACGGTGGCCGAGATCACGGCGCGGGCGATTACACCCGTGGCGGTTGAGATGCTCGACGGAGTGATGCTTCGCATGGTGGAAGAAGCGACGCACGCCGGCTATCCGATGGACGCGGCGGCGGTGCTGTTGATCGAACTCGAGGGATTGCGAGAAGCGGTCGAGGAGCAGACGGAGCAGATCCGGGCAGTATGCGAATCGTGCCGGGCTCGCGAGTTTCGGGTGGCGCGTTCGGCCGAAGAGCGCGACCTGTTGTGGAAGGGGCGCAAGAACGCGTTCGGCGCGGTGGGTCGCGTGAGCCCGTCGTACTACGTGCAGGACGGCGTGGTGCCGCGGACGCAGATCGCGCCGACGCTGCGCTACATCCACGAGGTGTCGGAGCGCTTCGGCCTGACGATCAGCAATATCTTTCATGCGGGCGATGGGAACATGCATCCGATCATCCTGTTCAACCCGCGGGTGGCCGGCGAGACGGAGAAGGCGCGCCACGCGGGCGAGGAGATTCTGCGCTACTGCGTCCGCGTGGGCGGGTCGATCACGGGCGAGCACGGCGTGGGGATGGAGAAGATGGAGTTGATGCCCGAGCAGTTTTCAGCGGAGACGCTCGGGACGATGGCCTCGCTCAAGCGGGTGTTCGATCCCGAGGAGCGGCTGAACCCGGGCAAGATGCTTCCGACGGGCAAGGGCTGCCTGGAGATTCGCCAGGCAGCGGGGATGGTGCTGTAGCGGCGCTACTCGCGTTCGCTGTCGAGCATTTTCATCTGGCGCTCGTCGTAGCGGGTGCCGGTGATTTTTTCGGGTGAGACGGCGGCTTCGAGCTGCGCGGATTCTTCGGCGGTCAGGTGGATCTCCAACGCCGCGAGGCATTCGGCTAACTGGGTACGCTTGCGCGCGCCCATAACCGGGATGATGTCGGAGCCCTGACGCAATACCCAGGCCAGAGCCAGTTGGGCCGGCGTGACCCCCTTGGATTTGGCGAGTCCGGCAAGCGTGGCGACTACCGGCGCGTTGGGGTTGCCGGCAAAGCGCGGCAGGTGGGCGCGGAAATCCGTTGAGCCGTTGATGGCCGATCCGCTCAGCAATCCGCGCGAGAGAACGCCGTACGCCGTGATGCCGATGCCGAGTTCGCGGCAGGCGGGCAGGATGGCGCGTTCGATGGAACGGCTGATGAGCGCGTACTCGATTTGCAGGTCGCAGATGGGGTGGACGGCGGCGGCGCGGCGAATGGTTTCGGCGCCGGCTTCCGAGAGTCCGATGTAGCGGACGTAGCCGGCGCGGACCAGATCGGCGATGGCGCCGACGGTATCCTCGATTGGGACGGCGGGGTCGACGCGCGAGAGGCGGTAGATGTCGATGTGACCGGTGCGGAGGCGCTGGAGGCTGTAGGCGCAGAAATTGCGGACCGCCTGCGGACGCCCGTCGAAGCCGATCCAGGAAGCATCGGGAGCGCGCATGGCGCCGAACTTCACGCTGAGCAGCACTTCATTCCGGCGCCCTTCGATGGCGCGGCCGATCAGCATTTCGTTGTGGCCCATGCCGTAAAAGTCGCCGGTATCGAGCAGATTGATGCCCGAGGCGATGGCGGCGTGGATGGTCGAAATGCTCTCGGCCTCATCGGCGGGTCCGTACATGCCGGACATGCCCATGCAGCCGAGAGCGATGCGGGAAACTTCAGGCCCGGTTTTACCGAGCGGAACGCGCTGCAAGACCTCAGGCCTTCTTCGCGCCGGCGGCGGCTTTGTCGGCCGCAGGGACGGCGCTGCCGATCTTGTCGATCTCGTTGAAGTAGATGCGGCGGCCGAGGTCCATCGAAAGGTTCGACAGAATGACCGCGGTGGAATCGGCCAGGCCGACTTCAACATCGGCGAGCGGCTTCTTGCCGTCGCGGCAGTTGTTGAAGAAGCTTTCGAGTTCGTTGTCCACCGGGTTGCGCTGTTCTTCCTGAACCAGCACGCCCTTTGAATAGAGCCAGCGGCGGGCGAACTTCACTTCGCGGTCGAGGAAGCTGTCCTTGTCGTTCAGCTTGAGGTCGTCGAACAGCAGCGGAATCGGCTTGGACGCGGGACCGGCGACCATGGTGGCTCCGGCGGCCTTGGCGGGTTCCGTTTTGCCGGCCTTGGCGACTTCAGCCTTGGGAGGTTCGCGGTACCACCACGCGATGGCGGGATTGGTGTCGTCGCCGACGGTGATGTGGATGGTTCCGTCGGTGCCCATGATCATCTCGCCCATTTCCGAGCGCGTCGAGTTGAACAGCGGCAGGTGGGAGTTGGTGGAGACCGAGGAGTAGGTCATCTTGCGCCCGCCCTTGTAGCTGTAGATGAGTTGGACATTGTCGTAGACGTCGCGGCCGTCGGTGAGGGTGTCGAGGCCGCCGAGTCCCATGACGAATTCGGGCTGTGAGCCGAACATCCAATCGGTGATGTCGACCTGATGCGAGGTCAGTTCGGCAGCGATGCCGCCCGAGAAGTCGCGGTAGAGGCGCCAGTTGGCCCAGTTCGATTTGCCGCCGGGTTTCATGGTCCACAGTCCGCTCGGCTTGTTCACCATGTTGCGGTGCCACTGGCAGTGGATGTGCTTGACGTCGCCGAGCACCTTCTTGTCCACCATGTCCTTCACGGTCTGGTAGAAGCGGCTGTAGCGGCGCTGCAGGCCGACCTGCAGGGTCTGGCGCGGGTGTTGTGCGGCAAGCGCGCGCAGCATGCCCACTTCTTCGGGCTTGTGCACCATGCTCTTTTCACAGAACACGTGCTTGCCGGCGAGCAGGGCGTCGCGCGTGATGGGGAAGTGCATGTAGAGCGGCGTGGTGACGAATACGGCCTCGACGTCTTTCTGGGCGAGCAGTTCGCGGTAGTCCTTGAAGGTTTTCGGATTGCTTCCGATGGTCTTGACGCCCAGGTCGAGCCCTTCCTGCCGCAAATCGCAGAGCGCCACGCAGCGGCCGTTGTCGATCTTGGCCAGGTGTTTGAGCAGATAGGTGCCGCGGCTTCCGGTGCCGATCATGCCGAACTGTACCTGGTTGTTGGCGCCGAGCGACTTCTGGATAAAGGGCGCGGCCACGGCGGCGGCGCCGGCTATTTTCACAGCCTCGCGGCGTGTCATGTCGTTAGACTGGGACATCGGATAGGACTCCTCGGAGATGACTTACATCCAAGAGTCTATCGAGTTGAGCCGCCCGGAAGCAAATCGGCGGCGCGGGCCTTCTTTTGCGCCTCACGCGCCGGGCGCGAGGCCCACTCGACGCCGCCGAGCACGAGCATGGAGCCGCAGAACGACATCAAAATCAGAGACGCCGAAATCTTGAACGGGCCGTACTCGCGCGAAAGCTTGGCGAACAGCCAGGGCCATACGAGCAGGTTGAGATACTTGAGCACTTCGAGAAGCAATCCGACCACGATTGCAGCGACGATGAGGCGGTCGCGCGAAACGCGGCCGTTCGGCAGCAGCCAGTAGACGATGAACAGCGCCAGCATGACCAGCGGCACAGCGGCCATCTTGAACGCGGCTCCGGCGGTAAAGGCGGCGATGGCTTTGTCGGTGATGCCGAAGATTCTCAGGACGTTCTCGTTGAGCGCGGTCAGCGTAGTGGAGATGAGCGCGAGCGTTCCGCAGACGAAGATCAGGAAGTAGCTGATGAGCTGATTCTTCACAAATGATCGGTTGGAGGTGATGCCCCAGGCTTTATTCAGCGCGACTTCGAGCGGTTCGAAAACGCCGTTGGCGGTGAACAGCAGCAGGAGCAGCGAAACCCACTCGAGAGGGCGGGCGTAGGCGATGGCGTTCACGCGGACGAAGTAGGCCACGTCGTTCGGGAAATAGTCGTTCAAGGCGACGAAAATGGCGTCGACAGCGGCGTCCCAGTGAAGAACGTACTTGCAGACGGAAATCATCACCAGCAGGAACGGAAAGAAACTGAGCAGCACGTTGGCGGCGATGGAGAACGCGTAGACGTGCACCTCCGTTTCCATCCAGTAGTGAAACGTGGGGCGGAGGAACTCGAAAAGCCGCCGTCTCACGGAAGGGTGCCGAGCCCTTCGGTGAGTTCGATGTAGGTGCCGAACGGGTCGGTGATATAGGCCAGGGCGATGCCGAGACGGGTGCGCGTGTAGGGGCGGTCGAACTTGACGCCGGCGGCTTCGAGATTGCGGCAGAAGGCCTCGAGATTCCGGATCTCAAAGCCGATGTGGTCGGCGGCGTAGCCCTTGGTTCCTTTGACGGGGCCTTTGGCGGCGGAGAAGGAGAGATTGATGCCGGGTAAGTCGGCGGCTTCAAAGACGTCGCGCTTGCCGGGTACCGCGCCGAAGGTTTTGACGTACCAGGCGCGAGTCTCCTCGATGGGCGTGTTGTAGAAGTGCACGTGGTGGCTCGCGATAGGCGCATCGAGGGAGGGCGCGCCGACGAGTTCGACGTTCAGGTCGTCGGGGCCCATGACATTGCCCTTGTGATTCTTGGCGATCTGTTCGGGCGCGGTGAGGATGCGGAAGCCGGCGGCTTTCACCTTGGCGAGCGTGCCGTCGAGATCCTTGACCAGGAAGCCGACGTGATGGACGAGCGTAGCTTCGCTGCCGCCCGCGGGCTCAGCTTTCTGCACCAGGACCAGCGAATTTTTAACGCGGTAGACGTTGTTGTTGCCGATGGGACCGGCGGGGGTTGCGCCGAGCGTGGTCCAGAAGGTCCGCGCCTGATCGAGGTCGCGCGAGAGGAAGTGGAAGTGGCCCCAGGCGACTCCGGCATCGTTGGGGGCAGCGAGGTCGCCGGCGAACACACTGGCGGCGAAGAGAATGGCGATTGCGGCTTTCATTTAACTACCAGTGTAATCGGGCAGGGCAGAGGGCGAAGGCGCGCCGGAGAACAGAGCCTTGGCAGTGGGCCGCTGCAGCACCATGAAAGTGAAGATGCTCAGCACGGTTCCATAGGGAATGGCGAGGCAACCGAGCGCGGCCATAACGAAGATGAACATACGGTGTTTATATTTTCGGAGCGCCCATCCGGCATAGATCAGGGCGATACCGCAGGCCAGCGCGAAGATGGTGATGGATGCGAGCAGGCCTTCGAGAAATGCCACGGCGCCGGGCGGCAATTGCCTGCCGGTTTCATCACCATGACGTTGGGCCACCGAAAGGAGCGCGCCAATGAACGCGATATAAGCCAGCATCAGGAGCGCGTAGCTAGTAATCAGCGCACCTTGAATGTAGTAGCCGATCGAGAGCAGTTTCAGGTCGTGCTCGGTGGTGTCCATGGTGCCGACGATATCAGGCGTGGAGCTTATTTGCCAATGCAGAAGGTGGAGAAGATGCGGTTGAGGATGTCGTCGGCGGTGGTGGCGCCGGTAATGGCGTCGATGGGGCGGAGGGCGGCGTAGAGGTCGAGCAGGAGCATCTCGTGCGGGATGTGGAACTCGACGGCGGCGCTCGCAGCTTTTAGAGCTTCGAGCGATTCGCGGAGCAGATTCTCGTGGCGCAGGCTGGTGATGAAGCCGGCTTCGCGAGGCACCTCGGGGGCCATGGCGGCGGCGATGCGGGCGCGGAGTTCGGGGACGCCGTGGCCTGTGGCCGCGCTCACCTCGAGGTCGACGGGCAATTCGCAGCGGCGAGGCAGGTCGCTCTTGTTGCCGGCGATGAGGCGCCCGGGGGCGGCGAGGGCGCGATCCTCATCAGTTGCCGGGACGGACAGGTCGATGACCACCACGGTGAGGTCCGAATCGGCCATGGCCTGCCGGCTGCGCTCGATGCCGAGCGATTCGACGACATCCTGGCCCTGGCGGATGCCCGCGGTGTCGACCATTTTGACCGGAATGCCGCCGATGGAGGCGACTTCGCTGACGGTGTCGCGGGTGGTGCCGGGGATGTCGGTAACGATAGCGCGGTCCTGCTCGAGCAGGCGGTTGAACAGGCTGCTCTTGCCGACGTTGGGCCTGCCGGCGATGGCGAGCGTGAAACCGGCGTGGACGAGTTTGCCGTAGGCGAAGCTGTCAGCCAGGCGCGAGATGCCCGCTTCGACGTGAGCGATGCGCGCGAGGATTTCCGCGTTGGGAGCGACTTCGACGTCGTCCTCAGCGAAGTCAATGCCGGCTTCGAGCAGGGCAATCAATTCGAGCAGCGACTCCTTGATGGGCTTGACGCGGCGCGACACGGAGCCTTCGGCCTGTTGCGCGGCGATGCGAGCCTGGTAGAGCGTGGTGGAGTTGATGAGGTCGCGGACGGCTTCGGCCTGCGGCAGGTCGATGCGGCCGTTGAGGTAAGCGCGGAGCGTGAACTCGCCGGGTTCGGCAAGGCGGGCGCCGGCGGCGCAGGCGCGTTCGAGGCAGTGGCGGAGAATAACGGGCGCGCCGTGGCAGGAGATTTCGACGACCTCTTCAGCGGTGTAGGAGCGGGGCGCGGCGTAGTAGGTGGCGACCACCGTGTCAACGTCGTCAAGCGAGGCGAGCGCGGCGCTCCAGGACCGCCATTCGTGTGCGGCTTTGAATTGGAGGATGGCGGAAGCGATGTCGCGCGCCGCCGGTCCTGAAATGCGGACGATGCCGATGCCGCCGCGGCCGGGCGGAGTGGAGATGGCGGCAATCGTATCGCGAAGGTTTATCGGCGTCCCCGGGGTCCCCGGTCGCGCCCGCCGCCGCCGCCACGCGGGCCGCCACGGCGGTCGCCATCGCGGCGCGGTCCACCGCGGCGGTCGCCGTCACGGCGGGGTCCACGGTCTTCGCGTTCGCGGCGGGGCGGAGGCGGAATAATGGGCGCGGGCAGTTCCTTGGTGTCGGCGGTAACGATGACAACCTGACGGTGCGGCGGCAGGCCGACGCTTTCGCTGCGAACTTCGGTTTCGCTGCGCAGGGCGAGGTGGATGATGCGGCGCTCGCGGCTGTTCATCGGGCTGAAGTGGAACGGCTGCCCGGACTTCTTGACGCGCTCGGCGGCGGTGAGCGCGCTGACGCGCAGTTCCTCGAGGCGCAGGGCGCGATGGTCGTTGGCGTCGAAGCACAGCAGCGAGTGCTCGTCGGAGTTCATCGCGAGCACTTCGGTGGTGAGCTGTTCCAGGGCGAGCAGAACCTCGGCCTTGTTGCTCAGGAGCAGGTCCACGTCGGGACCCACGAATTTCACCATCAGGTCCGGCGTTTCGAAATTGGCGAACGCGCCTTCTCCCGACTCGATGATGTACTCAACATCGAGGTTCATGTCATCGAGCACGATATCGAGGAACTCCTCGATTTTCGGCCCTGTTTCTTCAACCGTGTACTTAGCCACCGAATTTTATCCTAACGGTTTTTCCTGACCGGTTTTACGTCCTTCACGTCCGGGGGCGCGGCACTAGCGGTAGCGCGGTTCATGATCCACTGCTGCGCAATGCCTACGAGATTGCCGGTTAGCCAGTATAACACCAGCCCGGCGGACTGATAGTAGAACATGAAGCCCAACGCGAGCGGCATGATCATCATGGCCTTCTGCTGAGCGGGGTCCACGCCGGGCGCGGGCGGGGTCATTTTCTGCGAAAGAAACTGCGTCACGATGAGCAGAATGGGCAGCATACGGATGGCGATCTGCTCGGGGCGCGAGAGGTCGGTAACCCACAGCCAGTGGGCGCCGCGTAGTTCGATGGCGACGGTGAGCACCGTGTAGAACGAGATGAAGAAGGGGAACTGCAGCACCAGCGGCATGCAACCGCTCGACAGCGGGTTGACGCCGTGTTTCTGGTAAAGCGCCATGATCTCCTGGTTCTTTTCCGCCTGCTTGGGGTCGCGCATGGGGAGATTTTTGTATTTGGCGTTGATGGCCTGGATCTCGGGTTGCAGCGCGGCCATCTTTTTGGCGCTCTTCATGCCGGTGAGGCGGACGGGGAACAGCAGCAGGTTGAGGCCGATGGTGACCAGAACGATGGCCCAGCCGTAGTTGTGCGTGAGCCGGTCGTTGGTCCAGTTGAGGACGAGAAACAGGGGCTTGGCGAGCCAGCCGAACCAGCGTCCCCAATCGATGGCCTGCTCGAGTTTCGGGTTCACGCGGCGGAGAATGTCGGTGTCCTTGGGGCCGACGAACATCTCAAACCGGTTGGCGGATTCGCCGCCGATCGCCGCTCCGACGAAATTCTCGGTTTTGTCCTCGACGCCGGTGGGAATGGCATCGCTGTAGGTGCGCAGCGCGGTGTTACCGGTGCCGGCGGGCAGCACGACGGCGGTGAAGTAGGTATCTTCGAGTCCGGCGAACGAATAAGGGCCGGAAACCGAGACAGGGCCGTTCTTGGCGTCCTTGGGGACTTTGAAATTCAGCTTCGAATCGGCCGTGTCATAGAACAGGGCGCGTTCCACAGATGCGGCGTTCTGAAGCGTGGAATCGCCGAATCCGCCGCGCCACGCGAGCAGGTGAGGGGTGGGCGCTCCGCCGACCGTTACCTGCGATTCGACGTGAGACAGATAGGAATCGGCGCCGAACCGGAACGATTTGCGGGCCGAGACTTTCCCGTCGGAGTACTCGTAGTCGATGCCCAGGTTGCCGGGCGCGGGCTTGGCGACCCACAGCGCCTGATTCAGGTCGGCGTCGGGCTTGCGGTCGTTCCAGTCGAGCGAGAAGGGCGCCGGGACTTTTGAGAGTGCGGCGGTGTGCACGAGTTCGAGCGGCTTGCCGTTCAGGTCCTGAAATTTCTTGAGAGTCCAGTTGCGGACCACCGCGCCTTTGTTCGAAAAGACGATCCGGTAGAGGCTTGTGTCGACGATGTAGACTTCTTCCTTGTCGCCGCGCACTTCGCCCGCCACGGGTGGCGCAGTTGGCTTGGGAGATTCCGCCGGAGGAGCGGGAGGCTTGGTAACCTCGGCTGCTTTCTGGGGCGTGACGTTGGTAGTACCCTGCGGGGCGGGCGGCGTCTTATAAATGTAGGGCGTAACGAAGAGTACGACTCCCATCAGCAGGAAGGCGATCAACAGCCGCGCTTCCATGGACAGTTCTTTCTTGCCGCCCGGTTGAGTTGGGGAAACTTGATCTGGCATTCGAAATAAGGAACGTTGGAGGACCGGTGGCGGTTCAGCGCACCGGATCGAATCCTCCGGCGTGAAACGGATGACAGCGCAGCAGGCGGCGGACTCCCAGCCAAATACCGCGCGCCGTGCCGTACCGGCTCACCGCATCCATCATGTAGTGCGAACAGGTTGGATGGAAACGACAAGCCGAGGGCAAAGCGGGCGAGAGCCAGCGCTGATAAGCCGCAAGGGCGCGGATCACGACCGATTGCATCGTTCGTTTTATTTTCGCACGCAATCAGCCTGGCGGGGTTTCGGGTTTGTTGGGTCACCCCTCCCAGTGCTCCGGAGTCCGAGGTGAGGGCGGTGTGCGCTTCGGTTTTGAGAGCGGGGTCGGTGCGGGCTGGATTCGGGTTTTTGACAGGTTTGTCAGCAGGGGGACAGGCAACTCTGCCCGCTCGGTGCGGGCTGATGGTGGTTGATTCAGCGGTTTCGGCCTCGAGGCAGAGCAGCCAGTCCCTACCGGGGTTTGTCGGCAGGGGGACAGGCAACTCTGCCCACTCGGTGGGGGCGAGGGGTGGTTGATTCAGCGGTTTCGGCCTCGAGGCAGAGCAGCCAGTCGCTATGCGGTTTGTCGGCAGAGGGACAGGCAACTCTGCCCACTCGGTGGGGGCTGGTGGTGGTTGATTCAGCGGTTTCAGCCTCGAGGCAGAGCAGCCAGTCCCTACCGGGTTTGTCGGCAGGGGGACAGGCAACTCTGCCCGCTCGGTGCGGGCTAGGGGTGGTTGGTCCAGCGTTTTCGGCCTCGAGGCAGAGCAGCCAGTCCCAACCGGGTTTGTCGGCAGGGGACAGGCAACTCTGCCCACTCGGTGGGGGCTGGCGTCTTCGGACCTCGAGGCAGAGCAGCCAGTCCCTACCGGGTTTGTCGGCAGAGGGACAGGCAACTCTGCCCACTCGGTGGGGGCTGGTGGTGGTTGATTCAGCGTTTTCGGCCTCGAGGCAGAGCAGCCAGTCCCTACCGGGTTTGTCGGCAGGGGGACAGGCAACTCTGCCCGCTCGGTGGGGGCTGGTGGTGGTTGATTCGGCGTTTTCGGCCTCGAGGCAGAGCAGCCAGTCCCTACCGGTTTTGTCGGCAGGGGACGGGCAACTCTGGCGTCGGCCTCGGAGGCGGAGCAGCCAGTCACTTCGCGTTTAGGCGGGCTTTGCGGTTTTGAGGAGGGCTGAGGGGTCTTTGATGCCGACGCCGGGTCCGGTGGGGACGGTCATCATTCCGTTTTGGACGGTAATCGGCGGGTCGAACCAGACGCCGTACTTTTCCATGCCGAGCTTGTATTCCTGGTAACGGCCAATGTCGGGCACGATGCTGGCGAAGTGGAGCATGTAGACAAAGCCGAAGCCGCCGGATATGTGGACGGTGGTGGGCATCTTGGCCAACTCGGCCATGCGGGCTACGCGGAGGGAGCGGATCATGCCGCCGTAATAAAAGAGGTCCGGCTGCACAATGTCGCAGACCCGGTTGGCGATGGTCCAGCGGAAGCGCCACTCGCTGTACTCCTGCTCGCCGAGCGCGATGGGGATGGAGAGCGCATCGCGTACCTTCTTGGTATCGCCGAGCGCGTCGAACTCGCAGGGCTCCTCGTAGTAGACGTAGCCGTGGTCCTCGAGCATGCGGCCGACGGGAATGGCGTGTTCGGGGTCGTAGCTCGAATTGCTGTCGCCGTGGAGGGCGAAGCTGTCGCCGAAGGTCTTGCGGACCAGCGGAATCAGAGTCTCGGTGCGGCCGGGCATGGCGTCGGCGTTGCGGCTCATGCGGCCGCCGAGGCGGAACTTGAGCGCCTTGGCGCGGGACTGTTCGACGAGGCTGCGGAGGTAGTCGACTTCCTGCTCAGGGGTGGTGTCGCGCCGCCCGCTGGCGACATAGACCGCGATTTCCTTGCGGCGCACGTCGCCGAGCAACTGGCCTATGGATTGGTTGGACATGCGCCCGAGCAGGTCGAGAATGGCCATTTCGATCCAGGCGAGCGGACTCCACAGAGCGATGCCGTAGAGTTTGTAGTTGTCGTCGTGGCGATAGGCTTCCCAGAGCAGGTCTTCGAGGCGGCGCGCGTCCTGCTTCAGAAACGCCGGGACGACGAGGTTCTTAAAAATGCGATCGAGGTAATCGGCGCGGGGCGGATTGCAGACCGAAACCCCTTCGGCGCCTTCGGCCGAGCGTACGCGGACGAAGTAATCCTTGTCGAGCTTGAGCAGTTCGACGGACTGAATGATGACCGGCTTTTGAAACGCGTTCAGCCGAAGAACCGGTTTGGCCGCGGCGCGCGCCAGGTCGTCCATCGACGGCGCGTTGCGGGTTTTCGACGGATAGTTCGTCTTGGCGGCAGCGACGGCGCCCGAGAGCGCGCCGGCTGCGAGCTGGCGCCGGGTGATCTTCATACGCTAGACCGGATTGGCGGGCGGCGGAGGCGGCGGCGCGGGCTGCATGGGCGGTACGGGCCATGCGGGCTGAGGCTGGCGGAAGAGGGCTTCCGTTTCCGGCTTGAGCAGGGTCCAGAGGCCGTAGATCCCCAGAGCCGTGCCGAACGGGATGCTGGGCAGGTGGAACACCGAAACCACGATGGCGAGGATACGGGCCCAGTTCTGATACTTGAGCAGCCAGATGCCGGCGATGATGGACGGCGCGCCAATGAGGGCGAGCAGAATCGGAACGAAGCTGCCGACGAGCGCGACGATGCGGCTTCCCATCTCGGCATCGGCATCGCCTGAAGACGCGACAAGACCCGCGACGCTGCCCAACACGGCGAGCACGATAACTCCTGCAAGAGCGATCAACGCTCCGTAGACGATGTTCAGAATTGCAACCAGCTTGACGTGTTGCTGCATTGGCTTCCCTTTCCTGACCTATCATACGCAAATAGGACCGTGGAGGTTCCCAAGCGGGTGGAGACTGTGATCGCGATGTTGCGCGGCGTGAACGTGGGAGGGCACAACAAGATCTCGATGGAGGTTCTGCGCGAGTTGTGCGGCGGGCTAAAATTCCGTGACGCGCGAACGTACGTGCAGAGCGGGAACGTGGTGTTCCGGTGCGCCGCGAACGCGCTCGCCGGAGCGGCGGAGCGAATGGAGAAGGCGATCGAGGCGAAAGCCGGATTTCGGCCACGGGTGGTGCTGAGGACCGCGGGCGAGATGCGTGATGTGGTGGCGCGGAATCCATTCGCCGGGCGCGCAGAAATCGAGCCGGCCAAACTCGCAGTGAATTTTCTGGCCGGCAGCCTGGACGAGGACGCGCGGGCCAGGATCGGCGCCATCAGCGGTGTTCCGGAAGAGGTAGTAAACAGCGGGCGCGAACTGTTCATCTACTTTCCAAACGGTATGGGCAAGCCCAAACTCAATCTGGCGGCGCTCGAACGGGGGCTGAAGGTGGCCTGCACCAGCCGGAATTGGAACACTGTCACGAAGCTTTGCGAGATGGCTCGGGAAATGGAGCAGCTATGACGGAGAGCGGAATCATCACCAGGCTCGAGGAATTGGAGCGGTTGTTTGCGGCTCCGGCGGCTCCGTCGGTCCGCAAAGTGACGCCGCGCTTGACGGCTGCCTACCGGCGCATGATCGAGGCATCGCCGTTTGTGGCGATCGCCACCTGCGGCGCCGATGGGCTCGACTGCTCGCCGCGTGGCGACACGGCGGGTTTTGTCCGGGTGGGCGACGCCGGGACGCTGCTGATCCCGGAACGGCGGGGCAACAATCGCATCGACACGCTGCGAAACCTGGTGGCGGACCGGCGAATCGCGCTGTTGTTCCTCATTCCGGGCGTGGCGGAGACGCTGCGGGTGAACGGAACGGCTGAAATCCACACGAATGCCGAGTTGTGCGCGAGCTTTGCGGTGCACGGCAACGCGCCGCGCGTGGTGATTGTGGTGAGGATCGGGAGCGTGTACTTCCAGTGCGGCCGCGCGATGCTGCGCAGCCGGCTATGGGATCCGTCCTTGTTCCGCGACGCCGCTGAGCTGCCGAGCGCGGGGACCATGCTCGAACAGGCGAGCGAAGGTGAGGAAGGCGGCGCGGAGTACGATCGCGCGCTTCCGGACCGGATGCGGAACACGCTGTACTGAGCCGGGGGCACTACTCTTCGGCGCCGCCTGCCTCGGATTCTTCTTCCTCGCCTTCTTCGCCTTCCATCTCGGACTCGCCATCGGCGGCGTTATGCGAGGGCGGTCCGCCCATGGCGTCGACTAAGCCGCGCAGCGCGGAGACGGAGTCGAAGTACACCGGCCAATAATCGTCCTGTTTGACGAAGGGGCGAATCGCGAGTTTGCAGCCGTTCTCGTCGAAAGAGAGCAGTTTCACTTCGGGCGCGGGTTCGGCGAGGACGCCGGACACTTTGAGCAGGCGGGACCGGATTTCCGACAGGGTGTCGTCGACGTGGGCGGAGCTTTTGATGGTGCCCGTCATTTCGAGGCGGCGCGCGGTGCTGGCGGTGTAGTTCTTGAGCGTGGTGGCAAGGACGCGCGAGTTGCCGATGTAGGTGCGGACGTGATCCTCGGTGATCAGGAGCGTGGTGAAGAGGCCGATTTCGGACACGGTGCCCACCACGCCGCCCGCGGAGACGAAGTCGCCCGCTTTAAAGGGGCGGAGGACGATGAGGAACGCGCCCGCGGCGAAGTTCGATAGCAGCCCGCTCCAGGCGGCGCCGATGGCGAGTCCGGCGGCGGCGAGAAAGGCGGCAAACGACGTGGTCTCGATGCCGAGTACGCCGAGAATGACGACGACGAGTACGATGTTGAGCGCGACGGACAAAGTGGAGCGCGCGTAACCGACAACCGTGTGATCGACACCGCGCCTCTCCAGGCGGGCGACGAGCAGGTTGAGTCCGAAGCGAATCAGCGCACGGCCGATGATCCATACGACCAGGGCGCCGAGCAGGTGCAGGCCGAAATCACTGAACCTGATCCAAAGGTTGTCGAGCAACGCTTTGTCCATATGATTATGATCCTCGCAGTATACCTCGGCCGGGCGGTTATGATTGAGAGAAATCGTGACGACGATTGCTCTTGAATGCCGGATTGCGCTTGCTGCTCTGGTGATGGTGGCCGCGGTCTATGACGGCCGCTACCGGCGCATCCCGAACTGGCTGACGCTTGCGGGCTGGATGGCGGGTGTGGGCCTGAATGTGTGGCTGAGCGGGTGGACGGGGCTTCGCGCCGCGTTGCTCGGCTTCGCGCTGGCGTTCGCGGTTTATCTGCCGCTCTACCTGTTAAGAGGCGTGGGCGGCGGCGACGTGAAGCTGATGGGGGCGGTGGGGGCGATTACCGGCCCTTCCGCCTGGCTGAGCATTTTCGTGATCACGGCGCTGCTCGGCGGAGCGGCCGCGCTCGTGATCCTGTTGAGCCGCGGACGGCTTGGGCGCGCACTCGGCAACATCGGCTATCTGCTGTGGGAGCTCGCGCACGGGCGTCCGCCGTACGCGCGGGAGGAATTGGACGTCCGCAGCGGCCAATCGATGAAGCTGCCGCATGGGGTGGTGATTGCCTGCGGGTCGCTCGTATATTTGGCCGCGTACTGGGTCTAAAACCGGCTCGCCCCGTGTGCTACTGTTCCCGAGAGGGGTTGATGCGGATACGCGTGTTGCTGCTGGCTGGGGGGCTGGGCTGGGCCGGCTTCGGGCAGGATTTCCGCGCTACGATTTCGGGTCAAGTGACCGATCCGGACGGCGCGGTGATTGTCGGCGCGAAGGTGCGGGCGCTGCATCTGTCGACGAATCAGGCTACCGAAGCCACGACCAATCGAGACGGTTTCTACACGCTGCCCTACCTGCAGCCGAGCACGTATGATCTCGAGGCCGAAGCGCCGGGTTTCCAGAAAATGCGCATCGCGAACGTCGCGCTGCTGGTGGCCGAGAAACGCGACGTCCCGATCCGGATGAGCCTGGGAAACACGTCGCTGGAGGTCACCGTGCACGCGGTTGCCGAGGGGCTTCAAACCGGCGACGCATCCGGCGGCATGAACTTCGATTCCCTGCAAACTTCCGAGTACCCGCTCAACGGGCGGCAGGTTTACATGCTCATGGACCTGACCCCGGGAGTGCTGTTCACGCAGGAGCAGTTCGGTTCCTCGGGCTATTCGGGTACGCGCGGTTGGGATGTCACCGGCTCCTACGTGATGAACGGCGGCGTGTCCGGAACCAACAGCTTCAGTCTCAACGGCGCGCCGATCAGCCTCACCGGCTCCTGGCAGGTGGCGCCCAATGCCGACGCGATTCAGGAATTCAAAGTGATGACGAACACTTTCGACGCGGCGATCGGGCGCACGGGCGGAGGCAGCGTGAACACCACGTTGAAATCAGGCTCAAACCAGGTGCACGGCACGCTGTTCGACTTCGTGCGAAACTCGACGTTCGACGCCAACTACACGCAGAACAACCAGGTGGGCGCGGGAAAAGGGAAACACAACACCCACCAGTTCGGCGGAACCCTGGGCGGACCGATCCGCAAGGATCGCGACTTCGTCTTCGTAAGCTTCGAAGGATTCCACGAGATCGTTCCGTTTCCGGTGGTGTCGAACACGCCGCCGGTCGACTTGCGCGACGGCCGGCACTTCACGCAGTACAACATGAAGATCTACGATCCGTTGACCGGTCACGCGTGCGTCGACAAAGTGGATGTCTCCGGCACGTGCGGCAGCGCGTTCATACGGAACCCGTTCCCCGGGAATGTGATTCCGCTTAGCCGCATGAGTCCGATCGGGAGCCGGATACTTGCCCTCTATCCGGCTCCGAACATCGGCGGGCTTACGCAGAACTTCGTGCGCACGAACGGCACGGGCCAGTATGCATATTTTCAGCCGATCGTGCGATGGGATCACACGCTCTCCCAGAACGATCGGGTCACGACCACGATTACCTTTCAACACGGACACGAATACCGCGACCAGACCGGAATGCCTTATCCCGCTACGGCGGGAAATATCTGGTCCGAGCGGACCAGTTTTAACGCAATCTCAAACTGGACCCGGATTCTCAACTCGTCGACCATTCTTGATGTTCGGGCGTCGTTCGGGCGCTTCACTTCGTTTTTCCCGGACGTGCTTCTGACCGCGCAGGGCGTATCGGCGAGGGATTTCGGCATCAACATGCCGTATCCTCCGGGCGCGTTCGGAACTTTTCCGCCCCGCATTGTGATCGACCAGTTTACGAATCTGTTCGGCACCGGCGGCAATCTGACCACATGGGGAACCGACAATCAGTGGAACCTGGTGCCTACCGTGACGATGACGCGCGGCAACAAAACGATCAAGTTCGGCGCGGACCTGGTTTACGCTATGCGCGGCGCCAATAACCTGGGAAGGCCGAACGGCGAATTCGACTTCACGCGTTACGGCACGCAGCAGTATCCACAGCGGGCGGGCAGCAGCACCGACGGTTCCGGCATCGCGGACCTGCTGCTCGGGGTTCCAGGCTCGGGCTTCGTCGACTGGAACGATACCTACTATCGCACCTGGCCCTACTTCGGTTTTTTCGTTCAGACCGACTGGAAGATTCGGCCGAAGCTGACCCTCAATCTTGGCCTGCGATACGACGTGCAGGTTCCATTCGTCGAGCGTTGGAACCGGGTGAACAGTGGTTTCGACTTCAATGCCGTCAGCCCGGTCAGCGACGCGGTGTTGGCGGCCTGGCGTGCCCAAAAAGCCGCTTACGATGCGACGAATCCGAAGTACCCATATCCCGATCCGCCCGTGGCGATTCTGGGCGGCAAGACCTTCGTTCAACCCTCCGGGCGCCGGCGCACGTATTTGACGGATTGGCAGAACATTCAGCCGCGCATCGGCGTGGCGTGGCAGTTTGCGCCGCGCACCGTGTTGCGGTCGGGGTTCGGCATCTACCACCGCACGGCGACGCAGGGAAACTACACCGATGGTTTCAATCAGCAGACCGTTTATGCGCGCTCGCTCGACGGCGATGTGACGCCCGCGGGGGGATTGAGCGGGCCGTATTCGCTCGCCGATCCGTTTCCGAACGGACTGATTCGCCCGGGGCAGACTCTCGGCCTGCTGACGAATGCGGGGAACGGTGTGAGTTTCGACGGCGAGCAGCGCGTGGTTCCGCGGACGTTTCAATACTCGTTCGGTTTGCAGCGCTATTTTCCATGGCGCGTGCTGATCGACGCCTCATACGTAGGCAGCATTACCGATCACGACACGATGGCGGTGAATCTCGATTACGTGCCGATGGACGTGTTTTTGAAAGGTCAGGCGGCGCCCACCTATCTCGACCGCAGCGTGTCGAATCCCTTCTACGGAATCCTCTCGCCTGCGTCGACCTTCGGCCTGAGCAAGCTGATTACGGCGAGAAGTTTGTATTACCCGTATCCGCTGTTTAACGGGATTACGCAGAGTACGAATCCGTGGGGCCGGTACCGTTACGATGCATTGCAATTGCGGGCGGAGAAACGATTCTCGGGCGACCGGCGCACGACGGGGGCTCTCACGCTGGTGTTCGGCTACACCTTCTCGAAGAATTTCCAGACCGTAAACCGGTTGAACAATTGGGACCTGAACGAGACGCCGGTTCACGAATTGACGTCTTATGACAAACCGCAGAACTTGTCGCTGAGCGGTGTGTGGGATTTGCCTTTCGGCCGGCGGCGGCATTACCTGGCAAACGCGGGCCCGGTGCTGAATGCGATGGCTGGCGGTTGGACGTTGAACCTGATCTATCGTTATAACTCGGGCAATCCGGTGGGCGGAATCGATGCCGTTTCGACGTGCCCGAACTTCCTTTTGCCGGAGCAGACGAGCGACCGATGGTTTGAGAACAACAAGAGTTGCTACAAGGGAAGGCCGTCCTATACGCTGCGCGTTGCGCCGGACCGCTATCCGTGGCTGCGGCAAATGGACAACACGACGGTGAATCTGGCCGGTGCGAAGGATTTTCAACTCACGGAGCGGTGGAAATTCAACCTGCGGGCGGAGGCGTTCAACCTTCTGAACCATCCACTGTACGGCGCGCCTGATACCGGGTATCAAAACGCGCGTTTTGGGATGTTACCAGTGGGACAGCAGAATTTCCCGCGGCTGATTCAGGTATCGGGGAAGGTTTCGTTTTAGCTGTCGTGGATGAGGGATAGTGCGTCCGGCCCCACGAGGCCTTGCATCCACCCCTCATCTCCAAGAGCGGCTGAGGGTGGCCCCGCCGCTTCCGCTGCCTGCCTGGAGGATCAATTGCCGCCGCGCGGACCGTTGTGGCAGTTGTAGCAGCCCACCTGTGTTCCGGCGGCGATACTGATTGCGCGGCCTTCGATATTGAAGTTCCGCGCCACTTTCACGGCGGAGAGAACGGTGCCGCGATAGTCGATGCCGTGACAACCCTGGCATTGACCGGCGTTGCGCTCGGCGGTGTCGCCATGTGAGCCGACCCAAGCCTGTCCGACCGTATGCATGCCGTGCGGACCGCCGCTCGCCGTATTCGGCACCGCCGAGTGGCAGGCGGCGCATTCGCGAATCACGCCGGCGTAGCCCTGCAGGCGGATGCTCTGCGCGTCGTCGTTCGGGTGGTTGGTCGGGTATTCGGCGTGCGTTGAACCGTGGCACGATTCGCACTGCATGCCGCCGTGGCCGCTCGAAAAGCGGTAGAGGTTCAACCCGGCCGCGGGAGTGTTGGCGTTGGTGGCGAAGGTGAGGTCCGCGGCCTGCCGGCGCGCGCCCGAATCAAGCGCGGTGGTGTAGCGAATCTGGCCGTTGTTCTTGAGCGCCGTGCCGGTGTGGCAGTTCTGGCAGGCGGGTTCATCGAGCCATCCGACGCGATTGGAACCGACGGCGTTCATTCCGCCGTGGCAGCTCTGGCATTGAATGGAAGCGTCGTTGCCCATCACGCCGCGCAGGCACTTGGTAGTGGAACCTGGATGGCAGCGATAGCACGCCGAGCGGTTGTCGATGGCGTCGAGGATCAGGTTGTTGGTCGGGTCGACGGCGTTCGCGTGGTGCTTGTGAACGGCGGTGGTGAGTTGGGAGACATCCTTATAACCCATGCCGAGCGCGTTTGAAAGATGGCACTGCGCGCAGACGATCGGCTTGCCGGCGGTGACGGTGTCGACGAGTCCGGAGGTCTTGTAGCCGGCCCGGGCAAGCACGGTTGCGTACAGCGGGTTGGCTTTGTTCCGGTCATCGTGGATGGCGAGCACATTCATCTTGAACTGCTTCTCCGGATCGGTGAGCATGCTCCATCCAATCGACGGGCGCGGCGAGACGGAGGAATACGATGCGTGGCAGGATTTGCAGTCGAGCTCGTCCGACACGGGCAGGACGATGTCGGTGTAGGCGAGGGTCTGGTTTTTCGAATCCTTCGCCGTCAGGCGCATCATCGGGTAGTAGTTCTTCACGCCGTTGTCGTCGTAGGGCGAGATGGGCACACCCGTCGCGGTGAACCAGTTCTGCGGCGTCTCGAAGATCATGGATTGCGGAGTGTTGGATGCGCCCGGCATCTTGAATCCCGCAAGACCTGTATCCGGCGCGAGGCTCTTTTGGAATAACGGCTGCACGTAATCCCAGAAATTCGTTTTTCCGATGGTGGATTTATTGATGGACTTGTTGGCGTCGGCCACGGCGGTGTAGGAAAGCCTGATGTTCGCTCCGGATTTCACCAGCTTGCCGTTCGGGTCTACCACCTGGGCGTGAAAGGTGTTGAAAGGGGGAAGGATCGAATAGACGGAGTAGTCCTTGCCGTCCATGCAATGCATTCCAAGGTCGTTCCAGCCGATAACTTTCCACCCCGGCGCGGCCAAAATCGGAATGGCCGTCGCGAGGGGCAAAAGAAACAGCGCGAGAGATCGTCTCCTCATCGAGTGCTCCTCAGTAAGAAATTCACCCACTTGCGTGCCCAGCCAATGTTGATTTAGTGTATGCGTATATACGCATATAGTCAATCATTATTTTCCACGGTCCTGAACCGCGGGCTGGTTTTGAGGTAAATTAACCGTTGCGGTCTACGATGAATGCGCTAAAGGGCGATCTGCTCGAGCACGTGGCGGGACGGTTCCGGTTGTTGGGTGAACCCCTGCGGCTTCGTCTGTTGCAGGAACTCGAGGGCGGCGAAAAGACGGTGAACGAACTTGTCGAAATTATCGGCGGCACGCAGCCGAACATCTCGCGTCACTTGACGGCGCTGTTCCAGGGAGGGCTACTGCTGCGGCGGCGCGATGGGGTGAAAATCTACTACGCCATCGCAGACCCTGTGGTCTTTCTCCTCTGTGACATTGTCTGCGGAGGGGCGGGGAAGACCAAGCGAAGAGTGCGATCGAAGTTTTAGACGGGCTGATGACGGCCGGACCGGCCGTTGACTAACGCGCTCAACTGAAGCCGCCGCGCGCAGGTCCGCAACCGCCGGTGGAAGCGAAGGTGGACAGCAGCCGCTCGACCGCCTTGCTTTCGCACTCCGGGCAGACGAGGTCGCGGTCGGCGTCCTGCATCCGGCGCAGCAGTTCGAAAGTCTTCCCGCATTCACGGCAGCGGTATTCGTAGAGCGGCATACCTTAATTATCCACCGGCTATGGCGCCGATGATCAGGTAGGGCTCGGCGCCGGAGGCGACCGCCTCGGGCAGTGGAGCGTCGATCGGTTCGTGCGAGAGATCCTCCTGGCAGGCGAAGAAACGCAGGAAAGGCCGCCGCTGAAGCGTCCGATGATCGCGTATGGTGCCGCGAAGCGCGGGATAGCGCGCTTCGAGCGCATCGAGCACGGAGCGCTGCGTCACCGGAGGCGCGACGTCGAGTTCCACTTCGCCCTCCACCTGCGCGATGGTGCGCAGGTGGCCGGGCAGTACAACACGGATCATCGGAGGGTTTGCACTTCGACCGACAGCACGGGCGGAAGGTCGCGCACGATGGCTGTCCAATGGTCGCCCGAATCGGCGGAGGCGTAGACCTGGCCGCCGGTGGTGCCGAAGTAGATTCCGCAGGACTCCATCGAATCGACAGCCATCGACTCGCGCAGGATGTCGACGTAGCAATCGCTCTGCGGCAAGCCCGCGGTGAGCGCTTCCCATTCGTTGCCGCCGGTGCGGCTGCGGTAGACGCGGAGCTTGCCGTCGAGCGGATAGTGTTCGCGGTCGCTCTTGATGGGGACGACGTAGATGGTTTCGGGCTCGTGGGCGTGAACGTCGATGACGAAGCCGAAGTCGGTGGGAAGGTTGCCGCTCACTTCGTGCCAGTTGTCGCCGCCGTCGTCGGAGCGCATGACGTCCCAGTGCTTCTGCATGAACAGGGTGTTGGGGCGCGAACCGTGGAGCGCCAGGCGATGGACGCAGTGGCCGACCTCGGCGTTGGGGTCGGGAATGTACTCCGAGTGCAGGCCGCGATTAATGGGCTGCCAGTTGTCGCCGCCATCGACCGTGCGGAAAGCCCCGGCGGCGGAGATGGCGATGAACATTCGGCGGTGGTCGACGGGGTCGATCAGGATCGTGTGGAGGCACATGCCGCCGGCGCCGGGCTGCCATCTGGGACCGGTGCCGTGGCCGCGCAAACCGGGGAGTTCGTGCCAGCTCTTGCCGCCGTCGGTGGTCCGGAAAATGGCCGCGTCCTCGACGCCCGCGTAAACGGTGTCGGGGTCGGAGAGCGAAGGCTCGAGGTGCCAGACGCGCTTGAACTCCCAGGGGTGCTGCGTGCCGTCGTACCACTGATGCGTGCCGGGTACGCCGTCGTAGGCAAACTGATTGCCGACCGGATTCCAGGTCTTGCCCCCGTCGTCGGAACGCTGCATTACTTGCCCATGCCAGCCGCTCGACTGCGAGGCGTAAAGACGGTTGGGATCCACCGGGGAACCCTTGACGTGATAAATCTCCCAGCCGGCGAAATGCGGACCGCTCACTTCCCACCTGTCGCGTTTCCCATCCGCCGTTAGAATGAACGCGCCTTTGCGCGTGCCCACCAAGACTCGAACTTCGCTCATCCCAGGTAGTCTCCTTGCTGGGTTGATTTTACCGCAGCGGCCAATCGGGCCCGGGTTTCTCCATTGCCCACAGAATATAGTCGAGCGCCGGTGGTTTTGCGCCCAGAATTCGCAGCCGCGTCAGGCATTGGCCACGATGACCCTGGCTGTGTGTGACGATTTGGATCAGTGCTTGTTCCACCGTCGGCTTGAACGGGAGTTGCGGTATTTCCAGAACGCGGAGGAGACTCTCCGGGCCGAGCGTCGACAGCATTTGTTTCTGCAATTCCTGAGCTTTGCCGAAGTGCTGCGCCAACTCATCGAGACTCTCAGATTCGCCCATCTGCCGCTGCGAGTCGAACGGCAGACCCAGGATGAGGACCGGGAAGAAATATTGGACCATCAGAATGTGGTGGAGCATACCGCGCAGTTCGGCATCCTGCCAGGCGCCCGGTTGCGCAGCCACGGTTTTGAGCAGCGAGGCGTCTGCCCAGAACTGATGTTCGAAGAGGGACAACAGAATCGGATTCATGCCTGCCTCACAGCGGCGCTCACCGGGCTCGATCCCACCGGGATGAGCGTGAACAGTCCGGCGCTCTTCTGGCGCGATTGAAGCTTGTCGTGGATGCGCAGAACGCCCATGTCGCCCGAGCGGCGGTTGAGCACGAGGGCAAACTGATTGTCGGGAGTAATGGCGATGTAGGCGGGCTCCGCGCCGACCGGAGCGATGGCCACCACCTTGCGCGTGGTGACGTTCATGATTGTGATTTCGCCCGAGGCGGGGTTGGCGATGAACAAGTACGGCGGCTTGCCGTTCGAGGTTGCCATCGCGCCGGGACGCCGGCCGGCGAGTACGGTTTCGGCGACTTCGGTCTGATACGGGTAGACGACCACTACCGCGTCGAGCCCTTCGCCGGTAATGAACAACTGTCCGCCCCCGCCGCCGATGCAGAATTGATCGGGCCGGACCGCCAGCGGCAGGCGGACGACGAGTTTGCGCGATTCGGTGTCATAGATCAACAGGCGGTTCTGCGAGACGTCGCCGGCAAAAATCGCGCGCCCGTCGGAACGGAAGCGCACCAGCTTCACTTCGCTGCCTGCCGCCACGCGGTCGACTCGGCGCGCGGCGATATCGATCACGGCAAGTTCGTCCGACCCGGAAAAGCTGACTACGGCGAGACGATTGTCGGTGGTGACATCGAAGTCGACAGGCTCGGCGGGAAGCGGAATCTGCCATTCGAGCGCCGATGTGGCGAGCGAGAATCCGGCGAGACGCCGCGGGGAACGATAGAGCACCACCACGCGCTCCGGATCCTGCCAGGGCATACGCATGCCCGCGGCGGCCGATCCGGCCTGAAGCTTGCGGCGAAGCGCGAGGCGGCTGCCGTCGATGTCGTGAACGCAGCCGGTGGCGGGCGTGAGCGCGAGCACTGTCTGCGAAGCCGGATGCGCGATCACCTCGGTCGGGTCGGCGTCGAGCCGGACGTGCCGCACCACGGCGAAGGCGGTCAGGTCCACGGCAGCAATCGCGCGTCCTTCGGAATTGGCCACAAAGGCGTAGCCGTCGAAGCCCGAGGCGCGCCTGGGTCCGCACGACGCGCCGGCCAGCGCTGAGGCGGCCAAAAAGCCGCGGCGGGTGATCACGATTTTCAGTTTACCTGCTACATTCGAGGGATGCTCCTGGCGTTGGCCGCGGTAGCGGCGGCGAACTGGGTGCCCATGCGCTGGCACTCATCGGAGCCGCGCTCGCTCGAACTGCTGGCCGGCACGCCGGTGAACTGCCTGCTCGTCGAGCGAGGCGAGTGGAACCGCCCGTTCGTCGACTTCGCTCACCGCCTGAAGCTCGCGGTGCTCGGCGTGGTTCGAGGCGGGGCCGATGTGACGGCCGCGCGGGAGTTGAGCTTCGACGCGCTGGTGCTCGAAGGCGAATACGCGCCCGAACTCGCGCAATCGGCGCGCGGTTCGGCCATCCCCGTCATCGAACTGCCGCCACGCGCGCGGATTCCGCTCGAGAGCCGCGACCCGATCATCGGAACCTCGCAGGCGCTGTGGCCGGGCGTGGAGGCTGAGCACGGCGGGCGAACCGTCCTGGGGCCGACCAGTACGCCGTGGATCAACACCAATGCCGGATTTCTGCGCTTCCTGCGCGGGTCGACGGATGCCGCGATCTGGGTCGCGGTGCGCCCGCCGCCGGGGACCATCTTTCCGCCCGACCGCTACGCGCGCGTGATTGGCGACGCCGCTCTGGTTGGCGCGCGCTGGGTGGTGTCGCTCGACGACGATCTCGACCGGCGTGTGCTCGCGCGCGACCCGGCCGCTTTGAACGACTGGCGGCAGGTTGCGGGTTACCTGGCCTACTACGAGACGCACGCCGAGTGGCGCTCGTACCGGCCTTTCAGCCGTCTGGCGGTGATTCAATCCGCGGCCGATGGCGGCCTGCTCTCGGGCAGCCTGCTCGACATGCTGTCGAGCCAGCGCTCGAGCGTGCGCGCGATTCCGCCGGAACGGTTTCGCGCCTCCGATCTCGCCGATGCGCGCGTGGTGCTCGACGTTGATCCGGACCGGCTCTCGGCCGGGCAGCGGCAGTCGATCGAGGATTTCGAGCGCCGCGGCGGCGTGGTGGTGAATCCGCCGGGGCGTTGGAAATTTCCACCCGCCACCGAGCGGCAGATGATTCTCGACCGCAAGCAGGCGGCTCAACTCCAGAGCTTGTGGGAAGTCGCCTACGGCGCGACGGTTCGCAAGAACTTCGGCGCGCGGACGTTCAACACGGCGGGCGTTCTGTCCAACGTCCTGGTGTCGCCGGAGGGCAGGAGCACGCTCGTCCACCTGCTCAATTTCCTCGATTTCGCCGGCGAGGACATCAACGTTCAGGTGCTCGGAAAATGGCGGCGCGCGCGGCTTTACCGCGTAGGCCAGCCGCCGATCGACCTGCCGGTTTATCCGGTCGCGGACGGAACCGGCGTCGATATCGACTCGGTGCCTCTCATGGCCACGCTGCTGTTTGAGCAGTAAAGCTCAAGCCTTGGGATGGGCCTTGTCGTAAACGGCCATCAGGTCGGTAAGCGACACCTGCGTGTATTTCTGGGTGGTGGACAGGCGCGAGTGGCCGAGCAGTTCCTGGATGCTGCGCAGGTCCGCGCCGTCGCTCAACAGGTGAGTCGCGAAAGCGTGGCGCAGGCTGTGCGGATGAACGGACCCGTCGCCGCTCACAAAGCGCGCGTAGAACTTCACGATGCCGTAGGCGCCGCGCGAGGACAGGCGGCGCCCCCGGTGATTGACAATGAGCGCATCCTCTCCGGGGGCGGCGTGCCGCACCTTGAGGTAAGTTTCGAGCGCGGTGTTCGCTTTGCCCCCGAACGGCACCTGCCGTTCTTTCTTGCCTTTGCCGCGCACGCGAATCCAGCGGGCGGCAAGGTCGATATCGCTGAGGTTCAGGCCCACCAACTCGCTGACGCGCACGCCGCAGCCGTAGAGCAGTTCGAAGATGACGAGGTCGCGCTCCGGGTGCGGCTTGTCGAACCGGTCCGCGGCGACGCCCTCCACCAGTACATTAGTCTGTTCGGCGGTCATCACGTCGGGCAGGCGCTTAGGGGCTTTGGGGGTGCGGAGCAGGGAAGCCGAGTTCACGCTGATCACTCCGCCGCGCAGCATGAAGCGGAACAGCGATCGCACCGCGGAGAGTTTCCGCCGGATGGAGACGATTTCGAGCTTCTGATCGTACAGCGACGCGAGCCACACGCGCAGCGCCGAGACATCAATCCCGGCGGACGAACTGCCGTCGAAAAATGCGGCGAACTGCTCGAGGTCCGAACCGTAATTGAGCACGGTGTGCCCGGACAGGTTGCGCCGCCGGATATCGGCGAGATAGAGCGCGATCTGTTCGCGAAGCTCAGACATGGGCCGCCAGGTGATCTTCGAGCGCGGCGGCGGCGCGGCGGCACATCTCGGCGTGGCGCTGCTTCTTGTCGTTTCGAAAGGCCTGCCGCGCCGCCTCATCGAGCGGCGGCAAAAGGTCGAAGGTGATGTTGGCGGGTTGATAATCGCCGCCCCGCGCGCCTGAAATGTAGCGGCACAGCGAGCCGAGCGCGGTGGCGTCGGGCAGCGGCCGCGGCGTCTCGCCCATGGCGACCGCTGCGGCGTTGCGGCCGGCCATCAGCCCGGTGGCGATGGCTTCGATGTAGCCTTCAACGCCCGAAATCTGGCCGGCAAACAGGACTCGCGGATCCTCGCGCAGTTGGAGCGTCGGAGTGAGTAAGGCCGGCGCGTTGATGTAGGTGTTGCGGTGAATCTGCCCGTAGCGGAGGAACTCGGCGTTTTCGAGGCCCGGAATCAGGCGGAAGACGCGGGTCTGCTCGCCGAAACGCATGTGGTTCTGAAATCCGACCAGGTTGAAGCTTCCGGCCCGCAGGTCCTCGCGCCGCAGTTGAACTACGGCATAAGGGCGGCGTCCGGTTCGCGGGTCGGTGAGGCCCATCGGCTTCATGGGGCCGAAGCGGAGCGTGTCGCGACCGCGGCGCGCGAGTTCCTCCACCGGCAGGCAGGCCTCGAAGTAGCACGGGCGGTCGGCTTCGATGTGGAACGGGACGGATTCGGCGGCGAGCACCGCGTCGACAAAGCGCTCGTATTGCTCGCGGGTGAAAGGGCAGTTGAGATAGTCGTCGCCGCCGTCGAGCGACTTGCCGTAGCGCGAGGCGGCGAAGGCGATCGAAAGGTCGATGGTGTGCGCGTCGACGATGGGGCTGATGGCGTCGTAAAAATACAGACGTTCGGTGCCGGTGAGGCGGGCGATGGATTCGGCGAGCGCGCCCGAGGTCAGCGGTCCGGAAGCGATAACGGTGACGGCTTGGCGCGGCACTTCGCTGATCTCTTCACGGCGCAGTTCGATTTTCGGGTGTCCGGCGATGGCCTGTTCCACTTCGGCGGCGAATACTTCGCGGTCCACCGTCAGCGCCTGCCCGCCCGGCACCCGCGCCAGGGCGGCGGCGCGCAGGAGCAGGGAGTCGAACCGGCGGCACTCCTGTTTGAGCAGCCACGGCGCGGTGTTTTCGCTTTCGCTCTTGAGCGAGTTGGAGCAGACGAGTTCGGCCAGGCGGTCGGTGCGGTGAGCGTCCGTTTGCCGGATGGGGCGCATTTCGTAGAGCAGGACGCGCGCTCCGGACTGTGCGGCCTGCCAGGCGGCTTCGCAGCCCGCGAGTCCCGCGCCGACAATGTGTATCGTGGCCAAGTCCTATTCTCCTGTATGATGACGGGATCATGCTCACTCGGCGCAACGCAATCCGCACGGCCGCCGCCATGACCGCGGCTTCCTATTCGAGAGTTCTCGGCGCGAACGACCGCGTCAACCTGGGGCTTGTCGGCGCGGGCGGCCGCGGCTCATACGTGATGAGCGTCTTTCAGAAAAACGAAACCGTTCAGGTGACCGCGGTATGCGACGTTTTCGGCGACCGCCGCGACCGGGCGCTCACCAAGGCGCCCACGGCCAAAGGCTTTGCCGACCATCGCAAGCTTCTCGAGACCAAAGAACTCGACTGCGTGCTCATCGCCACGCCCGACCACTGGCACGCCGAGTGCGCCATCGACGCGTTGAACGCGGGCAAGGACGTGTACGTCGAGAAACCGCTCACCCGGACCATCGAAGAAGGTCCGCTGATCATCAAAGCCGCTCGCGTCAACAATCGAATCTGCCAGGTGGGCATGCAGCAGCGGTCCGGCAAAGACTATCTCGAAGCCAAGGAAAAGTACGTCAAAAGCGGTCGGCTGGGCAAGGTGACGATGGCGCGCACGTGGTGGCACAACAACGGTCCGCACGTGATGAAGGTTCCGCCCGAGATGCAGCAGTGCCCGTCGAACCTCGATTGGGCGCGCTTTCTGGGTCCAGTGAAGTGGCGCGATTGGGACGCCCGCCAGTATCTGAATTTCCGCGCGTTTCTCGATTTCGGCGGCGGGCTGGTGACGGACCTGTTCACGCATTGGGTGGACGTGGTGCACATGTTCCTCGACCGCGACGACCCGATTTCGGCGAGCGCCGCCGGCGGCGTCTACCTTTATCAGGACGGCCGCACGGCGCCCGACACCATCAACGTGCTCGTCGAGTATCCGGACAATCTCACCGCGACCTTCGACTGCACGCTCGCGCCCGGGGCAAGCGGCGCGGCTCAGGAATTCCTGGGAACCGAAGGCCGGCTGTGGATCACGCGCGGGCGTTACGAGTTCACCTCGAAGGAGCGCGGCGCGCAACCCGAAGTGGGAACCTATAATCGCGATCAAACCATCGACCACGTCGAGAATTTCCTCGATTGCGTGCGGACCCGCAAACTGCCCAATGCCGACGTTCGCATCGGCCACCGCGGGGTGATTCCCTCGCATTTGGGCAACCTGGCGTATCTGCAGAAGCGGCGGATCAAGTTCGACCCCGTTCGCGAAGAGATCCTCCCGCTCTAGCCATGGACTGGTTTAAGAACGAAGACTTCTGGCGGGAACTGTACCCGTTCATGTTCTCCGAGCAGCGGTTTGCCTCCGCCAGGCAGGAAATGGACGAGGTGCTCGCGCTGGCCGGATGCCCGCCGTGCGCCGCGCTGGACCTGTGCTGTGGTCCCGGGCGGCACTCCGTGGAACTGGCGTCGCGCGGATTCACCGTCACCGGCGTCGACGGCTCGCCATTCCTGCTCGGCAAGGCGCGGGCGGCGGACGAGCGGGTGGAGTGGGTGCTCGAGGACATGCGGCGGTTCCGGCGCCCGGGGGCTTTTTCGCTGGCCTTCAGCCTGTTCACCTCTTTCGGCTACTTCGACGACGACGCGGATAACCGCCGGGTGCTCGGCAATCTGTTCGAGAGCCTCGCGCCCGGAGGCGTGCTCGTGATGGAGATGCTCGGCAAGGAAGTGCTGGCGCGCATGCTGGAGACGGCACGGGTGACCGAAGTGGGCGAGGCCCTTCTGGTGCAGCGCCCGCGGGTGGTGGACTCCTGGTCGCGCGTCTGCAACGAGTGGCACTGGATTCGCGACGGCGTGGTACGGCGGTTCGAATTCACCCACTGGGTCTATTCGGGCACGGAACTCCGCGACCGCCTTGCCGGCGCAGGCTTCACCGATATCCACCTGCATGGCGACCTCGCCGGAGCGGATTACGATTCGAATGCCCGGCGCCTGGTCGCGGTGGCTCGGAAAACGGCATGAAACTCTGGCTTGGGCTGGCCTGGCTCTTGACGGCGTTCGCCCAGGATCGCCCGATTGTCGTGATTGCCCATCGCGGCGAGCACCTCCATCACGTCGAAAACAGCCTTCCGGCGTTTGAAGCCGCTTTCGATGCCGGCGCCGATTTTGTCGAACTGGACGTGCGCACGGCGTCCAACGGCCGGCTGGTGCTGCTGCACGACAACCTGCCCTCGAAGCTAGTCACCGGGGACGGACTAGCGACGTTCGACGAGGCTCTCGCGCTCGCCCGGAGCCGCGGGAGGCGCGTGTACGTCGACAGCAAACAGGTGTCCCCCGCCGGCGCAATCGAAGCCATTGAGCGCCACGAGATGGGAGAACGGGTGGTGATCTATGGATCCGTTCCGTATTTAAGAGAGATTGCGGACCGGCGGCCGTCCTGGCGCGTTATGCCGGAAGCGGTGAGCGCGGACCATCTGCGGGAACTGCTGAAGACGATGAAACTGAAAGTGGTGGCTTTCGACGCGGCCGATTTCAACGATGAGACGATTGCCCTGGCGCGGGCGGCTGGAGTGGAGATATACGTCGATTGCCTGGGGCGCAATGACCGCGCGGAGGCTTGGCAGGATGCGCTTCGTCGCGGGGCAACCGGTATCCAGACCGACCACCCCGCTGAGCTGGTTGCGTTTCTGAAGGAGAATAACCGGCGCTAGCCGACCCGCGCCCGCCGGACCGCTACGGCGCCTTCGGTCCGCACCGGCTTTTTGGCGGGTTCGTTCAACCGCTTCACCTGGTCGGTGACGCAGACCAGGAACATCGGCTGGCGGGCGTTCTTGAGGATGTCGATGATCCGCTCGTTCTGATCCTCGAGGTAGATGGATTTTCCGTCGGTGACCAGGTGCAGATCGGAGTCCGCTTCCATCACGTCGGCCAACCGGCGATCCATCTCCTTTTGCAGGAACCGCAGCACTCGCCGGATCTTCTGTAAAGAGAACCCCTTCCGGCGCAGTTCGGCGATCACCGTGATTTCGATGACCTCATCGGACTGGTAAACCCTTTTGTGACCTTCATGACGCGGCGATACGACTTTCCGCTCATCCCACCATTGAAGTTGCCTCAGGCTGACCTGGGCGATCCGGGAAACCTCGCTGCTTGTAAAGCTCCTCGCCGCTGAGGCTTCAGGGCGGGTCTTTTTTGTTTTGAACATATTGGGCCGCTCGCGTTCGTTCGAAATTTAAGAACCTTCCAGATTGTAGCCGACCTGTAGCCTGTGTCAATAGAAAAACTCGGGTACGTTAGTACTTCTAACCGCCCCCAACAAATTGCACAATCTCCAGGCAGGCGCCCCGCGGGATGGGGGTGTCCGCCCACTCGGACTGCCGCGCGATTCTGCCGTCGAGTTCGACGGCGACACGGGAAGGATCCAGTTCGAGCCATGCCAGCAGAGCGGCGACCGTCACCGGGTCCGGTACCCGCCGGGATTCGCCGTTTACGACAATGTCCATCTGTTTTGTTTCGGCTGTCCCGGACGTGGTGGTTTGACACTCCATCTCGCCCCTCATTATATTCGACTATAGGGCTGCTGCGGTCCACCCTCACTACATGCCTCAAAACCAAATCGAATTGTACTTCCCCGTGCTGGTGCAAGCGCTCATTGCGATGGCGATTGCCGCCGGTTTGATCGGGGTTTCGGCCCTGCTCGGCAAACGCGCCAAGAGCCCGCTCAAAGACACGCCTTATGAATCCGGGATGGCGCCCACGGGTTCGGCTCGCGAACGCTTCAGCGTCAAGTTCTACCTGGTCGGGATGATTTTCATCCTGTTCGATATCGAAGCCATCTTCCTTTACCCCTGGGCCGTGGTTTACCGGCACCTGAAGCTGTTCGGGTTCGTTGAGATGCTGATCTTCGTCGTTCTGATCCTGGTGGGCTTCTTCTACGTGTACCGCAAGGGCGCGCTCGACTGGTCGGCGCGAGAGGAAGGAGAAACCCGCTCTTGATCGGCGACAACATCCTGCAACACGCCGCCGCGGCGGAAGTGCATGCGCGCTTTCCGCAGGCGATCCTCGAAGGTAAGGACGATCTCGGGGAACTGACGCTTGTGATCGACCCGGCTTCGATCGTCGAAGTCTGCCGTTTTCTGAAGGACGAAGGCAAGTGCACGCGCCTCAGCGGCATCACCGCGACGGACTGGTATCCGGACGATCCCCGGTTTGAGATCGTCTACCATCTGCATTCGCCTGAGCGGAACCTGCGGCTGCGATTGAAGTGCCGCCTTTCCGAGAAGGCAGCCGGGATCGATTCGGTCACCGGCGTGTGGCGCGGCGCCAACTGGTACGAGCGCGAAATTTTCGACATGTTCGGCGTGGTGTTCCGCAACCACCCAGATCTGACCCGCATCCTGATGCCGGAAGACTGGGAAGGCCACCCGTTGCGCAAAGATTTTCCGATCCACGGCAATAAGTACAGCTATCAAAGCGAGTAGATCATGAAGGCACTCGAAGAACACCACACACTAGCGCCGGCGGCGCACGAACCGCCTCCGGCCAAGCCCGGCGAAGCCCGCCGCATGGTCCTCAACATGGGACCCCAGCACCCGTCCACCCACGGCGTGCTGCGCATCGTGATCGAACTCGAAGGCGAGGTGATCGTCAAGGCGCGCCCCGACATCGGCTACCTGCACACCGGTATCGAGAAGGAGTTCGAAGCCAAGACTTGGCATCAGGGCGTGACGCTCACCGACCGCGTCGACTACCTGGCCAATCTCTCGAACAACCTCTGCTACGCCCTCGCGGTCGAGAAATTGATGCAGCTCGAAATTCCGCCGCGCGCGCAGTGGATGCGCGTCATGCTGGCCGAGTTGCAGCGTATCGAGAGCCACCTGGTGTGGCTCGGCACGCACGCGCTCGACATCGGAGCGATGAGCGTCTTCTTTTATTGCTTCCGCGAGCGCGAAGACATTCTGCGCATCAAGGAGTTTTTCTCCGGCCAGCGGATGATGACCAGCTACATCCGCCCGGGCGGACTCGCACTCGAGCCGCCGCGCGGTTGGGACAAGATGGTGGGCAAGTTCATCTCCACCTTCCCGAGCCGCGTGGACGAATACGAAGACCTGCTCGAGAAAAACCCGATCTGGCTGCGCCGCACGAAGAAAGTGGGCTTCATTTCGCTCGAGGACATGATCGACCTCGGCGTAACCGGACCCATGGTTCGCGGCGCCGGCATGCCGCTCGACGTGCGCAAGAACGAGCCCTATTCGAGCTACGAGAAGTTCGATTTCAGGGTCTGCACCCACACCGACAACGACGTGTACGCCCGTTACCGGGTCAGGCTCGAGGAGTTCCGCGAAAGCGCCAAAATCGTCAAGCAGGCGCTCGAGGGGATGCCGGAGGGCCCCTGGCAGGCCAACGCCCCCAAGATGATCCTGCCCGACCGCGAAAAGATGAAGACGCAGATGGAAGCGCTCATCTACCACTTCAAGATCGTCACCGAGGGCTACCGGGTTCCCGCCGGCGAAGCGTATCAGTGCATCGAGTCGCCGCGCGGCGAAATCGGCTATTACGCGGTGTCAAACGGCACCTCCAAGCCCCACCGCGTGCACATGCGCACCCCCAGTTTCGCCAACCTCCAGGCGCTCTCGCCGATGGTGGAAGGCTGCCTGATCGCCGACACGATCGCCGGACTCGGCAGCATGGATTTTGTTCTCGGCGATACGGATCGCTGATTCCTGGATTCTGGCACGCTGCGTGCATTCTGTTTCGGCAGGATGCCCGAATTCCAAACCAGGCATTTCGGCCTCGTTTCCTGCAACGACGAAGCCACGCTGCTGTTCCCGGAGGGACTGCCGGCCTTTGAGAGCGCAAAAAACTTTGTGCTCGTCGATCAGCCGGCATTCTCCCCGGCCGTTTTCCTCCAATCCCTCGATTTTGAGGATCTTTGCTTCATTCTTCTGCCCATTCAGGCCGTTGACGCGCACTATCAGGCCGATATCTCGGCCGAGGACCTGCGCATACTGGGCCTGCCGGAGAACCCAACGCCGGGAGGCGAAGTGGCCTGTTTCGCCGTGCTCTCGGTGACGGAAAACGGTCCGCCGACCGCCAATCTTTTGGCGCCAGTGGTCATCAACCTGACCACGCGGACGGGTGTTCAGGCCATCCGGCTCGACCGCCGGTATTCTCATCAGCACCCCGTGGGTGGCGCGTCATGCTTGTAATCCGGCGCCGGGCGGGTGAAAGCCTCCTCATCGGCGATCAGATTGAAATCGAGATTCTCGATGTGGGACCATCGCAGGTCAAATTGGGAATCCGGGCTCCGCGCGAAGTGACGGTATTAAGAAGTGAAGTGAAGCTCACTGGCGAGGAAAACCGGGCCGCCGCCACCAGCCTCTCGGGTGAATCGCTGAAGACGCTGCTCAGTGCTTTTTCCTCGATTTCTCTCCCCAATCGCTCACACTCCAACCCTTCTCAACGATAAGCACCTTGACAGTACCCGCTGCTCACAAGGCCGCGGAGGCCGGGCACGGACGTCCGGTCTAGAGTTCACTTCAAGGAGAGAAACGTGTCGTTTTCCATTAACACCAACGTCGCATCGCTGCAGGCGCAGCAATACCTGCGGATCACCAGTGACTTCCAGCAAAAGACCATCGGGCGCGTGACCTCGGGCCTGCGCATCGTCTCCTCGGGCGACGACGCGGCCGGTTTGGCCATCGCCAACGGATACCGGTCGAACGAAGCGGTGCTGACGCAGGGCGTCCGCAACGCCAACGACGGTCTCAGCCAGTTGCAGATTATCGACGGCGGCCTCAGCAACATTTCCGAGTTGCTGGACCGCGCCCGCACGCTGGCGGCGCAGTCGGCGTCCGGCACCTTCGCCGGCGACCGGTCGGTGCTGAACAGCGAATTCCAGAGCGTGATCGCCGAAGTCGACCGTCAGGCGCAGGCCGTGGGCCTCAACCAGAACGGCTCGTTCGCCAAGAACCTGTCGGTGTTCGTCGGCGGCGGCAAAGGCACCTCCGCAGCCGGCATCATCAACAACGGTTCGCTGGCCATTGACTTCAGCAAGTCGGCCGTCGACACCAAGAGCCTCGGCCTCGGCAGCTATCAGACCGCAAACGCCACGCCCTACGATCTGAGCCCGGCTTCGACCACGAGCGTGTCCCAGATCATCGGTTCAGGTTCTCAGTCCACCACCTTCTACTTCCGAGGCGCGGGCTTCACCGATGCGCCCGGAGGCACCAGCCCGATTTCGATCACCGTGGACACCCGCGGCGTCAAGGACACCACTACCCTGGTAGCGGCGATCAATTCGGCCATTACCACCGCCGCCAACCCCAACACTGCCACTACCCAGACCACGGCTTTCAAGAACGCCAACATCACCGCCAGCATCGTCACCGACGGCACCGGACGGCAGCAGCTCGCGTTCTCGAGTTCGACGGCGGCGTTCCAGGTCCGCGGCGGTGACCAGGTCGCCAACGCGTTGCTCGGCAACTTCAGTTCCGGCGCGACCGGCGCTTACTCCTCGCAGGTGACCGCGGGAACCTGGGCCAACGTCGCGGCCAACCTGACAAGCAACACGGTCTCCATCAACGGTGGAACGGGTATCACTCTGACCGGTGTGGACGGCAGCACCACGGCAATGAATCTGGCTGCGACCGTGACGGCTCTCAACGGCGGAGCGCTGAGCGGCAATGACATTCAAGCGGTCGCGCAGGGCGGCAAACTCGCCTTTTACAGCGTGACGGGTAAAGATTTCACGCTCTCCTTCAACGTCAACATCGGTGGTTACACCAACGGTACGGTGTACTCGAGCTCCGCTCAGGGTCAGTTGTCGGGCGGCGCCAAAATCAGCGGCCAGGAAGTCTCTACCACCGGCACCGACTACTCCGGTTCGGCGTACTTCTTCACCCCGCTCACCGGAAACCACACCCAAACCGTTACCTTGAACGGCATCCACGCCGACGGCAGCAAAGCCAAACTCGACATCGCGCTCAGCGCCACCAATGCCGGCGAACTCGGCCAGGCCGTGGACTCCATCAACAGCGCCATCAAAAACAACAGCACCGATCCGGCGCTTCAGTCCATCTTTGCGGTGAAGGACGGCAGCGGCATCCGCTTCGTCAGCACCCAGGACTTCAGCGTCAGCGTCGGCGCCCAGGCCAACTCCGAAGGTATGTATGAGACCGTCAACGGCAGCCACGTCGTCACCACCGCCACGGTCAACGCAGCCACCTACGGGTCCTCGGGCGTTTCCGACATCTCCAATCAGGCCAGCGCTCAGAGCGCCGTCACCACGCTTGCCGTCGCCGTATCCAACCTCGGCAACGTGCAATCAGTCGTCGGCCGCGGACAGAACCAGTTCAATTTCGCCGTCAATCTGGCCCAGTCCCAGCTCAGCAACATGGCCGCCGCTGAAAGCCGCATCCGTGACGCCGACCTGGCTAGCGAAGCGGCCAACATGACCAAGGCGCAGATCCTGCTCCAGGCCGGCATCGCCGCTCTGGCTCAGGCCAACACCGCACCCCAACAGGTGCTCAGCCTGCTCCGCGGTTAAACCCTGAACCCGCCGGATCCGGCTGTCCTTCGAGGGGTGGGGCTCGCTCCGCCCCTCAAGGTACAATGAAATCCGGCAAATGAAAGTATCCGTCATCCTTCCGGCTGCCGGACTCGGGACCCGCATGGCGAAAGTCTCCCCCGAGAAAACCGGCACCAGCCGCAAGCAGTTCATGCTGCTCGACGGCGTCCCCATTCTCATTCACACGATCCGCAAGTTCTCGGCTGCCCCCTCGGTTACTGAAATCGTCGTCGCTCTCCGCGCCGAAGATGTCGAGTGGGTTCGCGAGATGCTCGAAGGCGAACCGAGCCCTAAGCCCGTGCGCCTGGTCGAGGGCGGTTCGAGCCGCCAGGAATCGGTCCGCAACGCACTCGCCACGCTCGCTCCCGATACCGATCTGGTCGCCGTTCACGACGCCGTTCGTCCGTTCATCGACCAGCGCCGCATTGAGGAAGTCATCCGTGTGGCCGCCGAAACCGGCGCCGCCATTATCGGCATCGTCCCGGTCGATACGGTCAAGCGCGTCCAAAAGGACAAGGTCCGCGCTACTCTGCCGCGCGAAAACCTGATTCTGACGCAAACGCCGCAGGTATTCCGCTACGCCCTGCTCAAGGAGGCATTCGACAAAGCGGTCGAGGATGGATTTACCGGCACCGACGAGTCCAGCCTTGTCGAGCGCCTCGAGAGCGTCGACGTCACCGTGGTGGCGGGCAGTGATCGGAACATCAAGATCACCAAACCGAGCGACATGCATCTTGCCGAGCTCTTTTCCGCCGACGAGAACGAGGACCACCCGGCATGACCGAGGTCCGCACCGGACTCGGTTGGGACGTTCACCGCATCATTACGGGCCGTCCCATGATCATCGGCGGCATCTCCATCGACGCCGAGTTTGGGCTTGAAGGCCACTCCGACGCCGACATCCTGCTTCACGCCATCACCGACGCCCTGCTCGGCGCCGCCGCGCTTGGCGATATCGGCATGCACTTTCCCGATACCGACCCGCGCTGGAAAGGCGCGGACTCGGCGCAGTTTCTCCAGCACGCCGCCGGCATGGTGCGCGAGCGCGGGTACACGCTGGTCAACGTCGACACCACCGTCATCCTCGAGCGCCCCAAGCTGAAAGACTACCGTCAGCCCATGCGCGAGCGCGTGGCGCAGATCCTGGGCCTCGACGTTGATCGCGTGTCGGTGAAGTTCAAGACCGCCGAAAAGGTCGGCCCCGTCGGCGAAGGCCGCTCGGCGGAAGCCCAGGCTCTCGTCACTCTGTCGCGTTAACGCGCAACCACCAGGTCCATTTCACTGAAATCGCCGCGCGCGATCTGCTGCGCCAGCCCGGAGTAGGGAAGCCGCTCGGGAGCCAGTTCGCTCACACGAACCGCCATCCGGTATACGTCGCCGCGCCGCCGGTAATCGTAGTGGAGATAAGCCGGCGCGTGCGCTCGAGCAGCGACCATCAGCGAGTCCCAAAAGCTCTTCCGCCGCAGGAATCGCCTTGCCGCTCCAATTTCCCGCGGGATCTCGATCCGGCTACGCGATCCGTGAAAGATCGCCGCTACGCAACGGCTGGCGTCGAACGCACGCGCCGAATCGGCATCGGGAAAATCCGAGAGTGCGACGCGCAGCTCCGCTTCGCTCGCTTCAACCGGAGACCAGCGGAAACGAGACGCGCTCTCCACAACCGTGCCGCGCGCCAACAGTTCCCGCAACCGCGCCGCATCCTTGGCGCCGCAGATGCCGAGCAACACCGCGAGCAGTTCCGCGAGCGGAAGCTTCCGCGTCAGAACCGGCGTCATCGAGATCTCGCCCGCCGCTTCCGAACTGATTTTCACTTCGATAACGGCCGGAAGCGCCATGCCGGATTTTACTTTGCCATCAGTCTCTTGACTTCGGCCGGCGGGTCGAACTTATCCGACGGGATCTTCACGTCGTATTGAACGGCTTCCACCGTGAGCAGGATCTCGTTGCCCATCACCTGCTGCGTGATGCGGGTCGGAGTCTGAATTCCGCCGAATGTCTTGTAGTCCTTCACCGAAATCTCGACGGGAACCTCGCCCATCTGAGTCGTGATCACGCGGGACTGCTTCACCATCAGCCCGGTCTTCTTGCTGTAGAAATTCGTCTCCGGTTTGCCCTCGGCCGGCGTCATCACCACGCGATAACACTCTTCGCCTTCGACTGTCTCGATGCCGGTCGTTTCCGCCGTCTTCCACAACTCACGCCAGTAGAGCGGACCGTTGAACCGCGCCGAACGCAGGCGGTCGGCCTTCTCGACGCCCGACATGATCCTCGAACCCGTCATGGCGTTCGATTCCCAGGCGACGCCGTTCACTACGCCCGATTCGATCTTGCCGATCCCTTCGATCTCGAACGACTCACGCGAATTATTGCCCGAGTCGGCATAGCGGATTCCTCCTGCCTTCATGCCTTTGCCGACGAATTCCATCGCGACCTTGGCCTCTTCGCTCTTATGCTTTTCGTAGGCTGCCCGGCCGCCGGTTACCTCGAGATACCGTTCAATGATCGTTTCCGCTTTCGGCAGCGCTTCATCCGCTCCGAAAACGATCGGCGTGCAAACCGCAACCGCCGCGATCGCCGTCAGAAAATTCCTGTTCATCGCCTGTCCTTTCCACTCCGAATCCAACTCAACGCTGCATCGAGCACCGGATCGTGCCCGTCGAGCAGCGCCTTGCGCGTCAACCGGACTTCGTCATCGGGGATGACGCCAATTCCCTCGAGCGGCTTGCCGCCCTCGGAAATATAGTTTGCAACGGCGTACTGAAAGCCGTCGCCGTTGGGCAAACGTTCAAACATCGAGGGCAGCGCGGCGCCCGCACTCCGCGTGCCGATAATTCGTGCCCGCCCCAGGTCTTTCATGCCGCCGGCAAAGATCTCCGACGTCGACCCGGTCAGCCCATCCGTCAGGATCGCCACCCGCCCCTTGAACGTTTCGGGACGCGGATTCACGACGAACTTCAATTCGTTGTTCTTGGTCTTCATCACGCCAAGCTGTTTCTGTTCGTCGGAAATAAACCAGCCCGCCATTCCCATCGACATCGCGCCAAGCCCGCCCGGATTGCCGCGCAGGTCGATCACGATGCCGTCGCACTTCATGCAGGACTGCACCGCGTCTGCAAACTGCGCTGCGATGTGAACCGGATCGAGCCACATGTTGAAGTGGATGTACGCCGTTTTGTCCATCCGCCGGCTCTCGAAATACACGTGCTGCGCAGGCAGAAAACCAAATTTGGCCTCGTTGCCGCGCGGAGCTTCAAGAACAATCTCCAGCTTGTGTGTTTTTTTCGAGCCGTCCTCGAATTCCACGGCCTTGCTTTGGCCGATATCCCCGGCTAGTTGCCTGAGCACCGCCCGCGCGAGCAAAAGATCGCGGAGTGTCGATTTCCCCCACTCCTCGGAAATCCGCTTCAGTCCCGGCGCAACCGGATTTCCGCCGATCGAGACGATGCGCCAACCCGGCTTCACGCCCAGCTTGCGCGCGCTCGACCCGTCTTCCACCCGGGTCACAATCGCCTCGCCGTCGAGTGCGCGCACGTCCATACCCGGTTCTCCGTCGCCTTTTGCCGAGCCGCCGACGTTATCGTAAACGTCTGCCGCGACGATGCCGAAGTGCGTCATCTTCAGCCGCGAGATCATGTCGCGCATGATGGCGCGCGCGTCATCCATCGTGGGCGCCGCTTCCACTTTCGGAAGCAGTTCGTCGTGAACCTTCTGCCAGTCGAGGCCGTCCGGCATCGGCTCCCACATTTTGTCGCGAATTGTTTTCCAGGCGTAGTCGAACGATTCGGCGTTCAGCTTGCGTTCCGCCGGAGTCAAATCGGCCCCGGACACACCAAGCGCCATCACAAGAATGGGGAGAAAGACCTTCATAAGGGGAGTTGCACCCTTAGTATACGAAACTCCGAAACGCCCGGTTCCCGGTCAAATCGACCCGACCGGATGGTAAAATTCTGGTCGGCCATGTTCGTCCCTTTGACTCCTCTGCGATGCCTGCACCGGGCAGTTGATTTGTTCTCTTCGAAGATCGGTGTCGTTTCCGGAGAACGCGAGTTTACCTACGGGCAGTTTGCAAACCGCGCCGAAAAGCTCGCCGGCGGGCTCCGGCGCCAGGGCATCGAAAAGGGCGACCGTGTCGCTTATCTCAGTTTCAACAACAATCAGCTGCTCGAAGGCTACTACGGCGTTGTCCAGGCAGGCGCCATCGTCATGCCGCTCAACGTGCGCCTGTCCATTCAGGAACTCGTCGCCATCCTCAATCATTCCGGCGCGCGCATGCTGATCTTTGAAAACGATTTCGCATCCACCGTCGAAAAGCTGCGTCCGCTCTGCGCCGCCATCCAACGCTGGGTGGCTATTGACGAAAAGATCGACTGCGCCGACCTCACGTACGAGGAACTCGTCGACCAGGGCGTCCCCGAACGGGTGGACATATTTGCGATCGATGAGAACTCCGTCGCCGAGCTGTTTTACACCAGCGGCAGCACGGGAACTCCCAAGGGCGTCCAACTCACTCACCGCACGCTCTACCTCCATGCGCTTTCAGTCGCTACCATGTTCCGGGACCCGGAAACCATGGTCGACATTCACACCATTCCCCTGTTCCACGCCAACGGTTGGGGGCGCCCCCAAGCTTCCACCCTGCAGGGCATCAAGCAGGTGATGGTCCGCCGCTTTGAGCCGACCTTCGTCTTCGAGATGATCGAGCGTCACCGTGCTACCGACATGTGCGTCGTGCCCACAATGGCCAACGCTCTGCTGAACGCTCCCGATATCGGCAAATTCGATTTGAGCAGCCTCAGAATCATCTCCGTGGGCGGTGCGGCTTCCTCACCCGAGTTGGTGAACCGCATGGAGAAAGCATTCCCCGGCGCCGAATGCATCTCCGGCTACGGGCTCACCGAGACCGCGCCCGTTCTCACTTCCGCGCGCAAGAAAAGCGACGTTCAGCCCGCAAACGACGCAGAACGCGTTCGCCGCCAGGCCATGGCCGGTTGGCCGGTTCCGGGAGTCCGCCTGCGTGTCGTCGATCTCGAAATGAACGACGTGCCGCGCGACGGCCAGGCCATCGGCGAAATCGTGGCTATGGGCGACCACATTATGGAGGGCTATTATCGCGAGCCGCAAGCCACCGAAGCCGTGATGTCCGGACCCTGGTTTCATACCGGCGACATGGCCGTTTGGGACGAGCAGGGCTACGTCCACATCGTCGACCGCAAGAAGGAAATCATCATCAGCGGCGGCGAGAACATCTCGTCGCTTGAAGTCGAGAAAGCCATCTTCGCCCACGACGACGTGTTTGAATGCGCCGTTGTCGCCGCCCCCGACGAACGCTGGGGCGAAGTGCCTGCCGCCGTCGTCGTGCGCAAGCCCGGCTCCACGCTCGACCGCGATCAGTTGATCGCCTTCCTCGAACAGCGGCTCGGAAAATTCAAACTGCCGCGCATCATCGAATTCACCGACGAACCGCTGCCCAAGACAGGTACCGGAAAAATCCGAAAGCTCGTTCTCCGCGAGCGTTTTTGGGCCGGAAAAACCAAGCGCGTGCAGGGCTGAGTTGTTCTCCCTATACCTGGAATGCGCCGACGACGAACGCGATCAACTCGTAGCTGAGTTGCATGACCGGGGCACGCTCGGAATCGTGGAACTGACCGGCGCGTTGCGTTCCTGGTTTGAAGACGGAACTCCTGTCGACGACCTCATCGCACGCTACGACGGCGAAGTGTCCGACGAACCCGAGTCCGACGCCGATTGGGTGAGCCGTACCGAAGCTTCGTTTCCCCCCATTCCCCTCGGCACGCGGTTCTGGCTGGCTCCGCCCTGGAATCACGACCCGGCTCCCGAAGGGCGCCTGCGGCTCGAAATTCTTCCCGGAATGGCCTGCGGCACCGGTTGGCACGAGTGCACGCAGATGTGTCTTGAACTGCTCGAACGATTCGTCACGCCCGGCTGCGCGGTGCTCGACGTAGGCGCCGGTTCAGGCATTTTGAGCGTCGCCGCTGCCATGCTCGGCGCAACCCGCGTAATTGCGTGCGACATCGATCCTGAAGCGGCTGCCCTGTGTCGTGAACGTCTGGGCGCCAATACGGTTTACACCGGCGGTGCGGAAGCCGCGCGCTCCGCCGCGTTCGACATCGTTGTCGCCAACATCAGCCCGCAAGTCGTTCGCGACATGGAATCCGACTTCCGGCGCGCCGCGCGCCCCGGCGGAATCATCGTCGTCTCCGGTTTTGGCGACTTTCCTCTGCTCGATCCGCCGCGCGAACTCATCCGCCGCGGCGAGTGGCTAGCCGCTGTTCTCTGAGCTAAGCGCCGGTCAGCCATCCCTGCGACCGGCGGTGCAGCGGTCCCGTTACGGCTCCATCCAGGATCGGATCCGCCGTCGCCCGCATATGATCGCGCAACGCAATACGCAATTCGTTCAGCACCGCCGCTTGCCCCGCGTCTCCCACGAGATCACGCTGCTCCCAGGGATCGTTTCTCAAATCGTAGAGCTCGTACGGAGGATGATAGGCGAGGGCGTGGTTGGCCGGCACCACCGTGTCCGAGCGCGGTCGCCACGATTGCGATGGATCCATGAACGCCGGCGCGCTTGAAAAATTCACGATCAGCTTGTGAGTCTCAGTGCGCACGCTCCGGCGCGGGTCGTAATAGTCGTGGTACGTTAGCTCGCCGAAGATGCGTTCCCGCGCGCTGTAAGAACGGCCGTCGAGCAGAGGCGCGAGCGTCCGCCCGTCCAGATTCCCCGGCGCGGTCACGCCCGCCAGGTCGAGAACGGTCGGCACCAGGTCGATGTTCTGGACCATTTGCTTGTGCCGGACTCCGCCGTGCCACCCCTCGCGCGTTGGATAGCGCATCAGAAAAGCCGTGCGCATACCGGGTTCGTAGAGCGAGCACTTGGCGCGCGGCATCGCGATGCCGTGGTCGGTTGTGAAGATCACCAGCGTAGTGCGTTCCAGGTTCAGGTCGGCAACCGCGCTCAGCACGCGCCCCATCTGCTCGTCCATGTGGCGAATCGCGCCCTGTAACTCGGCCAGTTCCGCGCGCGTTCCCTCGTTGCTTCTGAGATACGCAGGCACATCCACGCCGCGTTCGACAAAGGGCCGCAACCGTGTGCCGAGAAAATCCTGATCGGCGTTGCGGTCGGCGCGTGGCAGGCGGTGCGGTTCGATGCAGCCCGCCTGAATGTAGAATGGCCGGTCGAGTTCAGCGAATTTCTTCAGGCGGGCGATTACCGCATTCGCCATATCCGCCGCCGCGGCGCCCGCGTCGTACTCGGTCAAGCCGCACCGCCGATAACCGGAGCGCGTTTCGTGAATGACGCCTGCCCCGGCAGTCGCGTATCCGGCAGCGCCTAGGATTTGTCCGAGATGCTGCTCGCCCGCATTCAGGTCCCATGCGAAGTCGGCGTGCGTCAACCCCATCACTCCGTTGTTGTGCGGGTAGCGTCCGGTAAAGATCGAAGCGCGCGACGGGCTGCACTGCGGAGCGGTGCAGAAATGGTTCTCGAACAGCACGCCCTGATTCGCAAGCCGGTCCAGGTTCGGCGAAGGAACGGAGCCTACTCCGTAGCAGCCGAGATGCTGCCCGAGATCGTGGCAGTGGAGCAGCAGCACGTTGGGACGCCGCGATGATTGCGCCAACGCCGCTCCGCCCGCCAAAGCGCCCGCCACCGAACGCCGCGTCATATCCATAGATGGATTCTACCCGCGTTCGGTGATGTAAACGCCGCCCAGCACGAGCGCCGATCCAGCCAGAAACCCTCCACCGGGAATCTCGCGGAACAACACCGCCGCAAGCGCAATCGCGATCACCGGCTGAAGGTAGGAAAACGCCGAGACCCTCGACGCCGGGAGCGATTTCAATGCGTAGGAGTACATCAGGTAGGCAAGCACGGAAGGACAAAGCGCCATGTAGGCGACACTCCACCACGCAGCCGCGCTGATGCTTGTCAGCGGATGCTGCCAGGACTCCCAGATCGTGAGCGGCAGCATCACCAGCGCGCCGCCCGTGTATGCGATCGTGTTCAGCGTCAAGGCGCCGAATCGCGCGCTCGCGTCCTTGCTGAATACCGTGAACAGCGAGAAAGTGAGCGATGCGAGAAACACAAGCAGATCGCCGGTCAGCGTGGGACCCGGTCCGGACCCCTTCCCACTCTGCAAAACGAGCACACCCGCCGCGGCGCACGCGATTCCAACAAGCTTCCAACGCGTGATGCGCTCCTGCCCCACCGCCGCCGCGATCAGCAATACCAGCAACGGTCCCATGCCGATCAGGATCGACGAGTGGCCCACGCTCGTCCGGCTGAGCCCCAGCACAAAGAAAACCTGGTTCAGGACAACACCCAGCACGCCCAGCGCCCCAAGCAGCGGAACATCACGCAGCCGCCAAGCCGCGTGCTCCTTGTCCTCGCCGCGCAGCAGGTACAACGGCAGGATGAAAATTGCCGAGAGTGTCGCGCGCAGCGAGGCGACCATGAGCGCCGGCAATTCCTGAAGCGCATACTTGCCGACGATGAAATTCAGGCTCCAGAACGTCACCATCAGGCACAACAGCCCGTACAGCCGTGCCTTCAAGCCAGCGTTTCCTCGCGCACCGTGAGCGAGCCGATGTAATCGAGATCGAGCGGATAGCCGAACCCGGGATCGTCACGAACCGTGATTGTGCCGCGCGCGCTCACCTCCACCGCCGGCGCAATCACGTCCCGTTTGAAATAACGTTGGCTCGCCGAAACGTCTCCGGGCAGCACGAAATTCGGCAGCGTCGAAAGCGCGATATTGTGCGCGCGCCCCACACCGCACTCGAGCATGCCGCCGCACCAGACCGGAATATTGTTCCGCTGCGCGATGTCATGGATGCGGCGGGCGCCCCAGAAGCCGCCCACGCGACCCAATTTGATATTGATAATGCGGCATGCGCCCAGGCGAATCGCCTGCTCGGCATGATGCGGCGTCCGGATGCACTCATCGAGGCAGATCGGCGTCTGAAGCGCCTTCTGAAGCTCAGCGTGGTCGATAATCTCGTCGTGCGCGAGCGGCTGTTCGATCATCATCAGATCGAATTCGTCAAGCTGCCTCAGGCGGTCAATGTCCGTGAGACGGTAAGCGGAGTTGGCGTCCGCCATTAGTTGAATGTGTGGGAATCGAGCCCGCACCTGCCGGATTACGTCCACATCCCAACCCGGCTTGATTTTCATCTTAATTCGCTGGTACCCGGCGTTGATTTCAGTGTCGATTTTGCCAAGCAGTTGGTCCACCGTATCTTGAATGCCGATCGACACGCCGCAAGGGATTTCTTTCCGGGCTCCGCCCCCGATGGCTTGCCAGAGAGGCACGCCCGCCTGCCTTGCCGCGAGATCCCATACCGCCACCTCGAGGCCTCCGCGCGCCATGTAATGTCCGCGAATGTGCGATGTCCGCGCGTAAACCTCGTCCGCGGTGCTGAAAGCATGCTTCAAAACGCGCGGCGCGACATATTCTTTCAGCACCAGCCATGCAGCGTCCGTCCACTCTTCGTTGTAGAACGGATTCTCGCCGCAGGTCACTTCGCCCCATCCGGACAGTCCACCTGACATCACTTCGACCAGAATGATGTCGCGCTCGTAGGTGCGGACAAAACTGGTCTCGAAGAAATGTACCAGCGGCAAACGGATCTGCCGCAGAATAATGCGCTCTAATTGGATTCCCATTTTCCGATCAAATACACCCCGTTTTCGGAGGTTCGTTCAAAAGCGATTACGGCAAGTCCCGCCGCGAAGTGCCGTTGAAACTGCTCGCCGATCGACTTTTGAATCTCGCGAGCCCGCGCGGGTTCGGTCTGCCGGATTTCAGCGATGTCCGCCGGCACCGAGATGCGAGCCTCAATGGGCGCGCGCTCAAACGGCTTGCCTTCCACAATCGCCGCCGCGCGCGGCGAACCGGCATACCACTCGGCAACCAACCTGTCTGTCGGCAACCCGCCGTGCAGTTTGCTCGACGTAGTGCCGTATTGGTTCGGCAGAAACCGCCGGATAATCGCGCCCAACCGCTCAACGTTGAAAAATGCGTTCTTCAATTCGAGCGGATCGAACGTCCACTCGATCAGTTGAATGCCGCGCGCCAGAGCCTCTTCCCGCTGCGCCAGTTTCAAGCGCCGTCCCACCCGGTGGTCGCGATAATCCGGCAGGACGCCGAGCATGTGACTGTGCAGGTAGGATTCGCCGCCCGGCTTGAAGCCCGGAATCGCCAGGCAAAAGCCCACCATGCGCGCGCCGTCGTAAGCGCCGAAAACCTGCCCGCCCACCTTGCTTGCGACCACAAAAAGCCGCACCGGCAGCAGATCCACGTCGGCGAACCCCCAGATCTGCTTCTGAAGTTCGACCGCTTCGACAAACTCAGCCTGTTCGTGCAGCGTCCGGATTTCGATTTTCGGGGTCATCGGAACTACGAATCATATAGCGTAGCACCGGACCGCGCTACTGCTTCTTGGCCGCCTGCCACAGCGCTTCCATTTCGTCGAGCGTAGCCGAGGCAGGCGTCTTGCCCTGCGCGCGCAGTCCATCCTCGACATGCCCGAACCGCCGCCGGAACTTCGCATTCGTCTTGCGCAACGCCTGCTCCGGATCCACTTTCAGAAACCGCGCGATGTTCACCAGCACGAACAGCAAATCGCCGAGTTCGTCCTCCACGTGCTCACGAATTCCGCTCTCGCGCGCCGCGCGCAATTCTTCGAGTTCCTCGTGCATCTTGTCGTAAACCTGCTCCACCGTCTCCCAGTCGAAGCCTGCGCCCGCCGCCTTGGACGCAATCTGTTGAGCCTCAACCAGCGCCGGCATGTTGCGCGGAATGCTTTCGAGCAACCGCTGCTCCGCTTCGCCGCGCTCGGATTTTTCCTGGGCTTTGATTTCGTCCCAGCGCTGCTTGACTTCGCCAGGCGTCTTCGCGTCTCCGGTGCCGAAGACGTGGGGATGCCGCCGGATCAGCTTCTCGTTAATCCGGTCGAGCGAGTCCGCAATCGTGAAATGCCCCGCCTCCGACGCCATCTGTGCGTAGAAAACCGCCTGCAGCATGAAGTCGCCGAGTTCCTCGGAAAGGTGCGCGTAGTCGCGAGCGTCAATCGCGTCCAGTACCTCGTAAGTTTCCTCGAGCGTGTAGGGCTTGATCGAGTCGAAGGTCTGCTCGCGGTCCCACGGGCACCCGCCGGGCGCTCGTAGCCGCGCCATGATGCTCACCAGTTGCTCGAACTTCTCGCCGGCAGTGGACATGCGTCCAGCCTAACAGTTCAGGGAAGCCCTTCCACGCTCAGAACCCGCGTTCCCTCGAGTCTCACGCGAAAACCGCCGCGCTCGTTGCGCCCCGCCATCTCGGCGCCGCTGTCGGTTGAAAATTCCAACTCCTTCGACTTGCCTTTCAACACGCGCCGGTAGATCGCGAACCACTCTTTGGCCGCATCCGCTGTGTCCCACTCCGAAGCATACGTGAGCACCGCGCGCCCGCCCTTGTCCTCTTCGCCGATTCTGAATTCGCCGGCGCGCCACTTCGGCGCGATTCGCGCTGCCTCTTCCCTGGACGTATACTGCTCGGCGAGAATGCGATGGTCGAATTCGCCCATCGAACCCTCGATCGCCGTTTTAAAACGCTTGGAATCCGGAATCGGCGGCGGCTCCAGCCGCAGCGGCGTCTTGCGCGCGAAGTATTCCTCCGGATGCAGAATTTCCGCGCTCGTCCGCGGCGCGCGCCGGAACACCTCGGTGAAGCCATTTCTGCCTAGCTTCTTCACGACCGCATCCTGAAACAGCACGCCCTGATTGTAGGGAAACAGCATCGACTCGCGGAGGTACAGCGGCGCGCTGTCAAAAACCGGATACTGCGAACCTCCGCTGCCGCCGCTCGTCCGCATCGTGTCGAGAATGATTTCCGATGGCTGCGCCTCTCCGCCCGCGAGCTTCGAACTGTAGGCCCACATCAGCCACGTCGCCTGCCCTTCCATCACCGCCTCGCGCGCCGTCGACTCGTCGTCGCTCCGCCCGCCCTTGCGAATGTAGCGCGCCAGCGGAAACTGCTGGTCCGCGAGAGCATGCGCCAGTTCGTGAACCAGCACGATTCGCTGCTCGAGAAACGTGCCTGTCGACTCGGTGATAAACAGCCGCTTGCGGTTGTAATCGTAAAACGCCGCCGCCTGCTCCGTCACCAGGTCCACAGTCGCTTTCTCGAGATCGTAATCTTCCGGCACGAGTCCGAACATTTTGAGCGACAGCGACTCCAGCCGGATCTCCTCCGGCTTCACCACCTCTTTCAGGCGCCGCTCGACGAAGCTGTGCAATTGCTCGCGCGTGATGAAATCGGCCGGCACTTTCTTCTTCACTTTCCAGCCCGTGATCTCGCTCAATCCGGCCAGAATGCCGTCCATCTGCGCAAATAGCAGCCGCGATTCCTCGGTGGGCGCCGATGGGCGCTGTGCGAAACAGATCGCCGCCGTCAGAATGGGGAGAAGAATTCGTCGCATGTCGAAACTACGCTACAATCTTAGTTTCCACTCTAAATCGAGGAGAACCAAATTGGCAGACGATAAACTGTATAGCGCCCAAAGCATGGGCAGCGGGACTTTCATCATCAGCAAGCCCAAGCGCAAGGAGCGTAAACGCCGCCAGTCGAAGCTCAAAGGCACGGTCCGCGGCGCGCGCAAGTAGCGCCCGTGCGCATCACCGAGCTTCGCCTGCATCCCGTGGCGGCTGCCGATCCGCCGCTCCGCAGTTCATACGGTTTGCACGCCCCCTACGCGCTGCGAACCATTCTCGAACTCAAAACCACCGACGGGCTCACCGGCATCAGCGAAACCTACGGTGGCGATCAGCAACTCGCCACCTTCGAATCCCTGCGTTCGCGCGTCGAGGGCATGGACCCGTTCCAGCTCACCTCCCTCTGGCGTGACCTCACCGTCTCGAACCCTGACGGCAATCGCAGCCAAACCTGGCACGTTCCCGGCGAGAATCCCGCCGACCGTGGAACCCGCGCTTTCGCCGCCATCGAAATCGCCTGTCTCGACCTCATCGGCAAAGCCGTCGGCAAGCCTCTCTGCGACGTTGTCGGCGGTCGGGCGCGCGATGCCGCTCCGTTTTCCGCCTATCTGTTCTACAAACACTCGGGCGGCGGAGGCTTGGGCGCGGACTCTCGCGAGGATGAGTACGGAGAAGCTCTTTCCGCTGAACAGATGGTCGAGCAGTGCCGTCAGTTCATCGCGAAATACGGATTCAAGGAGATCAAGCTCAAGGGCGGCGTTCTCGACCCTGATGAAGAAATCCGCACCATCCAGCTGCTCCGCCGTGAATTTGGTCCCTCGTATCCTTTGCGCATCGACCCGAACTGCGCCTGGAGCGTCGATACCTCCGTCCACGTCGGGCGCGCGTTGAAAGAAGAACTGTCTGCGGGCGGCTACCTGGAGGACCCCTGCGCCGAAATCGAAGGGATGGCGGAAGTGCGCCGCCGCCTTCTTGCCGAGCACAACGACACGCTGTTTGCCAGCAACGTTGCGGTCACCTGTTTTGCCCACGTTCCACAAGCATGGAAAGCCGGCGGCGTGCAGATTGTCCTCTCCGACCCGCATTATTGGGGCGGAATCCGCAAGCAGCAGCAACTCTCCCATCTGTGCGAAACGCTCGGTATGGGGCTCTCGATGCATTCCAACAATCACCTCGGCGTGAGCATGATGATCATGGCGCACGCCGCCGCGGCGAGTCCCCACCTTACCCACGCCTGCGATACGCATTACCCGTGGCAGTCGGCGCAGGACGAAGTGGTCGAGGGCGGGCGCGTGCCCATTGTCGACGGCACCGTGCGCATCACGGATAAACCCGGGCTCGGCGTCAGCCTCGATTACGATCAACTCGCCCGAGGCACCGAGCGCTATCACAAGCTCGAATACAAGAAGCGCGACGACGAGGCCGAAATGCGCAAGCATGTCGACCCTGACTGGCGCCGCGTTCTGCCCCGCTGGTAACCGCCTACGGGCGCGGCAAGAAATTCTCGCGCAGGTACTTCAAAATTCCCTCGCGCTCTTCCGGCTTTACGCGAGCGCCCCAGCGAACCATCTTCTCCACCTCGCGGTCCCACTGCGCGCCCGTCAACCTCTGCTGCTCGATGACGTCCTCGCCGTGGCACACCAGGCACGATTGCTTGTAGCCGGATGGTTGGGTGCCCGCTGCGCCGCTCGCGCCCCCACTTGCTGCCGGCGAGGGCGCAGCACCGTCGAATGCATTCACGCCCACCGCCGGAACTACGTTCCACGCATAGCCGGAAGGATTCCATTCCTGCGCCAGCGGTTGTATATCGCCCGCCGCGGTTCGCGCCCGCGACATCACCGTGTAGTATTGCGCCTTTGCCGGTGTGAACGTGTACTGGAACAGGCGCCAACCGTACTGGCTCCTCTCGGCCCCAAGCCGCGCCGGATTCCAGGTCCGCCCCGCGTCGGTCGAAACCTCCACCGACGCCACCGGACCGCCGTCGCCCGCCCATGCCGCGCCCGTAACCAGCAACGCCCGGCCGGTCGGAACGTTCACGCCCTCCGCCGGAGCGCCAATCACCGACTTTACCCGCAGGCTGGTCACCGGCTGCATCTTCGCGGCATCCACAGCCTCGCCCGGCTTCACCGGCTTGCCCGGATGGCGGTACGCCGTCTTCATGAAAAAGCCGTCGAACTCATGATCGAGCGCTGTGATGCGCGTCAGCCACTTCACCCACGAGTCGCTCGCCCATCCCGGCGCGATCACGCGCAGCGGAAAACCGTGTTGAACCGGCAGCGTCTGCCCGTTCATCTCGTACGCGAGAATCGTGTCCGGATGCATCGCCTTCCGTACCGGAATCGTTCGCTGAAATTCCGGCATCGTGCCTACCGGAACATCCGCGCCGTCGAAAAGAATTTCGGTCGCGCCCGCATCCAGTCCCGCGCGTTTCAGCACATCCGCGAGGCGCACACCTGCCCACCGGCCGTTGCCCACACTGCCCGAGCGCCACTGCAGCCCGGGAACGGTGGGCCGGTAGAACGCGCGTCCGTTGCCCGCGCATTCGAGCACCGCCACGTACTCCACCCGAGGCATCTTCTTCACTTCGTCCAGCGTCAGCGCCAGCGGTTTGCTTACCTTGCCGTCTACCGTCAGCCGCCACTCCTTCAGGTCCACCTGAGGCTCGTAGTGATGGCTGCGGACAAAGAAGTGCTCCACCGGCGTGATGTAGTCGGCAAACCCTCCCGGCGGCATCTCGAGGTCTTCGGGCCGCGCCGACCGCACGATCATGTCCTTCTTCGCCGGCCGCGGACCGCCGTCGAATGCCGCGAGCGGGCTCGCCGCCGCAGCCGCCGCCCACCGCAACAATTCACGCCTGGTTTGTTTCATTCGAGTATGTACCTCCGCTGCGCCATTCCGCCTTCGGTGATGTTCACCGTCTCTTCGTCGCTCTTCACCGCGTCTCTCTCAACTCGGAGCTTCACCACTCCCACCGGCAGCCGGAATACGGCAGGCGTCTTCTCCGCTCGAGCAATGCCGTTGATGAAGATCGTAGCGCCCGGCGGTGTGGACGAGACGCTCAGCGTGCCGGAGAGCCGTTCGAGGTCGATCGTCAGATTCGCTTCCCCCGGCACTTCGATTACCCGCCGCGTCTCACGATGACCCTCCGCCCGAACCACAACCACGTGACGCCCGCGCGCCAGGGGCTGCTTGCACGGCGTCGTGCAAAACGGACTGTCATCTACAACCACCTGCGCGCCGCCCGGTGAGCTCATAATCTGCACGTCGTAGCTGCGCGGCTCTGCCGGAGGAACCGGAACTTCCACCGGATGCGTCTCCGCCGGCGCCGTCTCCGGGGGCGGCGTGGGTTTCTCCTCGGCAGCCGGCACCGGCGAAGGTTTGTCGGGCTCCGGCGCTTTAGGAGTCTCCACCTGCGATGCCACTTGCGGCGTGGCGGGCGTGTTCGAGTGCTGCGACAGCATCAAAGCTCCCGCCAGAATCACCACCGCCGCCAGCGCCAGCAGGACGTTCCGCACCGTGTGCGCTTCCGCTTTTTTAGGAGGCGGCGGCGCAGCCTGCACCGTAACCGGACGCGCCGCCGGAGCGCCCATGGTCGGCATGTCCAGGCTCGCGCCCCGAGCCATCGGCGCCCACCCCGGACTCGCCTCGCAAGCCGCCTGCAATTCGCGGTAAAACTCCATGCACGTCGCATAGCGCCCGCCCGCGTCTTTCGACAGCGCCTTTCCGAGCACCTGCTCGACGCGCTCCCCGAGCGCCGGATTCATCCTTCGCGCAGGTACCGGGTCTTCGCTCACAATCCGGTACAGCAATGTCGCCAGGTGATCGCCCGCAAACGGCTTCTCCCCGGTGAGCACCTCGTAGGCAATCACCGCTACCGCAAACTGGTCCGCCCGTCCGTCCACATCCGCGCCCTGAATCTGCTCGGGCGACATGTAGTTCGGCGTTCCCATCATCGTCCCGCTCTGCGTCATCTGCGCCGACACCACTTTCGCGACGCCGAAATCGGTGATCTTCACCGCGCCCGACTCGTCCACCATGATGTTCGCCGGCTTGATGTCGCGATGAACGATCCCCTTCTTGTGCGCGTAATCAAGCGCCCCGCAAGTCTGGCGCAGAATCGAAAGGAACGTATCGCCCGAAGGCGGTGATCCCGACAAAATCTGCTCGAGCGTCGGGCCGTTCACCAGCTCCATGAAAATATATGCGAGCCCATTTTCCTCGAATACGTCATAAATGGTGACGATATTCGGGTGTGAAAGAACGCCCGCCGACTGCGCTTCCCGAAACAGCCGCTCGCGCATCCGCTCGCGCTCGCCCGCATCGGTGAGATCCGACAACCGGATCGCCTTGATCGCAATCATCCGTCCGATAGCCGGATCCTGCGCCCGGTACACGACGCCCATCGCGCCGCGCCCCAGTTCACCCAGGATTCGATATCGTCCGATCTGCTCCACGCGTCCTCTAATTGTAACCCGCCCGCGTATGGTCCATGCCCGCAGTTCGCGAATATGTTAAACTCGATAGAGAATAGGATATTGCCCCATGAAGATCGCCCACAATGTTACCGAACTGATTGGAAACACACCGCTGGTCCGAATCAATCGACTTGCCCAGGGTGCCCACGCCGAACTGTTGGCCAAGCTCGAGTTCTACAATCCCGCCCACAGTGTCAAAGACCGAATCGGCTTAGCGATGATCGACGCCGCCGAGAAAAGCGGCAAGATCAACCCCGACACCGTCATCGTCGAACCCACCAGCGGCAACACCGGAATTGCATTGGCCATGGTCTGCGCCGCACGCGGCTACCGCTGCGTCTTGACCATGCCCGAAACCATGAGCAAAGAGCGCCGCATGCTGCTCCGCGCCTTCGGCGCCGAACTGATTTTGACTCCGGGCGGGGAAGGTATGGCCGGCGCAATCCGAAAAGCCGAGGAACTTCTGGCCTCAGATTCCCGCTATTTCATGCCGCAACAGTTTAAAAATCCGGCAAATCCGGAAGTCCATCGCCGGACCACCGCGGAAGAAATCTGGAACGACACCGAAGGCAAGGTGGATATCCTCGTCGCCGGCGTCGGCACCGGCGGCACCATCACCGGCGTCAGCGAGGTCATCAAAGCCCGCAAGCCGTCGTTCCGCTCCGTTGCCGTCGAGCCCGACGCATCGGCGGTACTCTCGGGCGGCGCGAAGGGGCCCCATCCCCTGCAAGGCATCGGCGCCGGATTCGTGCCCGATGTCCTCAACACCGCCATCTATGACGAAGTGATCCGTGTGAAGAACGATGACGCCATCGAAACCGCCCGCCGCGCTGCGCGGGAAGAGGGCTTGCTCATCGGCATCTCGTCAGGCGCTGCCTTATGGGCGGGAGTCCAAGTTGCGCGCCGTCCCGAAAACGCCGGCAAAATAATTGTCGTCATCATTCCGTCCTACGGCGAGCGTTACCTGAGCACCGTGTTGTTCGCCGACCTCGCCTGACGCGCCCGGTCTCTATATACTAAGGGCGGATTCCGCCATGAACAACGCCGCCGCCCGGGAGCCTGCCGGTGAATTGCGAGGCGGGCTGATCAAGATACTCGTCTTCGGTGTCTTGATGATCGTCGTTCTCCGTCTCACCAGCGGCACATGGTCCTGGTGGCGCGCCTGGCTCTACGCAGGCCTCACCCTGACGGGTCAACTCGCCGCGACCGTCTGGATTCATCGCAAGAATCCAGGGCTGCTCGAAGAACGCAGCCGGATGCGCGAAGGCACGAAACCATGGGACAAACCGCTGGTCCTGCTGCTTGCCGTGGTTGGCCCGCTCACGATGTGGATGGCCGCGGGCATCGACATTCGAAMCAACGGCGCCGAGGTTCTTCCGCTCGGCTGGACAGGGCTCGGATTCGCGCTTTGCGCTGCCGGTTACGCCATCACGCTCGCCGCGATGCTCGTCAATCCGTTCTTTGCCACGACCGTCCGCCTTCAGCAGGATCGCGGCCAGCGTGCGGTCGACACGGGTCCTTACAGCGTCGTCCGGCATCCCGGCTACAGCGGCGTTCTCCTGTTCACCATCGGAACGCCGCTCGCCCTTGGCGCGTGGTGGGCGTTTGCCCCCGCCGCCTTCACAATCGCCGTACTCGTGATTCGAACTGCGCTCGAAGACCGGACCCTGAGAGCCGAATTGTCCGGCTACCCCGAATACGCCTCGAGGGTCCGCAGTCGGCTCGTCCCCGGGCTCTGGTAATGCTTCAATTCCCCTGATAGTTCACAGTGACCGTGTCGGTGGACATCTTGCCCGCCGAATCCGTAACCGTCAACTGAAAGGTGTACGGCCCTCTGCCCGACGAGAACTGCACCGTCGGCATCGCCGTCGCGCCCTGCAGGATCGCCGCCTGCAGATTGCCCGCCGGAATCGACCATTGGTAGGACAACGCCATGCCATCGGCGCTTGTCGAAGCGCTTCCGTCCAATTGGTAGATGCGGCTTGTCGCCGTCGCGCCTTTCGGACCCGCCACCGCCCGCGTGGGAGTGGCCGGAGCGCAGCGGTTCGGCATCTCGCCCGGCCCCCCCTCGAGGCAGGGAATGCTCTGCAAGTAAGCGTAGATGGCTTTGATGTCCGCGTCCGTCATGCTCTGAAACTGGGGCCATGGCATCACCTGCAGCAGCGGACCAAATTGTGGGTGCTGCTTATCGAGATCGATTCCCGTGCGAATGATCTGCGTGAAGTTCGAAAGCGACCCGGTCACTTCGCCGGTCCCATCAGGCGTAATGTTGCGCGAGGTGAATGGGCCGAACATCTGACCGCCGCCCAGGTAGCCGGCAGCATTGATCTTCTTCGGCATACCTTTGAAAGGATCGCCCTTCGGATCGTAGGACGGATTAGTGTGGCAATCGTTGCAGCCCCCAACGGCATTCACGAGATAGCTGCCTAATCCGACCATTTGCGGATCGCGAGTCCCCATATTGAGCGGAACGGGCGCGATCTGCATGCCGATCTTCGACCGCGCGTCGTCTTGTGCCAGCGCCGACATCCCCAGCAGCGCTGTCAAGGTTACAATTCTTAGCATCCGGAAATCACCTCTCGAGTGGTGTTACGCCGTGTACAGCAGGCGTCCCGGCAGTATACGCAAGTTCGCGGCCGAAAGGAATCCCCAGTGATTCAAATAGCGGAAGGTTGGTAACGAACCCCGGCGCGGATCCGCTTAACTCAACGGTTAACGCGCTTTGAGTTCCGCCAGCGCCCGCGCCGCATCCGCGTCGCCCGGTCTGATGCGCAGTGCCGCCTCAAACTCGGCCCCAGCCTCCGCCACCCGCCCGCTTGCCGCGAGCGCTTGTCCGAGGTTGAACCGCGCATTGTAGTAATCGGATTTCTCCGATACCGCACGCCGCAGCCACCGCAGACCCTCCTCGGCCGACCCGCTTGCGTACAACGCCGCGCCCAAATCGCTGATCGCCACCGCGTCGTGCGGGTTCAGCCTCGCCGCCTCGCGCAAATGCGGTATCGCCAGATCGAACCGTTCACCCGCCAGCAGCGACCGCGCCAGATTGTAATGAGCATCGGCGTAATCCGGCCGAGCGCGCAGAGCCGCTTCGAATTCGGGAATCGACTCGCGGATCCGCCCAGATTGCTGCAATGCGCTGCCCAGCGCGTTGTGCGCCGTCTCACTGTTTGGCCTCGCCGCGAGCGCCGACCGGTACAGCGCGATCGCCTCCGCCGCCTTCCCCCGCGATTGCATCAAAGCCCCAATCGAGTACTGAGCGTAGAAATCCGATGGATACTTCTCCAGACGCCGCCGCAGCACGGCTTCCTGAATCGCCATCCGCCCCTGTTCGCCGCGCGGCAGCAGTTGCAGCCACACGTGCGCCATCTCGTCGATGGACCGGTCGCCGTTCACCACGCGAATAGGAGGGCGGCTCGGATTGCGCGGATTCTCGGCCGAATTGTCGTAAGTGATCCGCATCGTGATCACCGTCCCCTTCGGCAACGCAATTGGCGATCGGTAGCGGTAAACGGCCTGCCAGTTGATGTCCCAGTCCGGTATGTGAATCAGCCAGCGCCTTGCCCCGCCCGGCAGGGTGGCCATCACCTGGAATTCCTTGCCGACGTAATGCGCGTGCGGATAGATGCCCAGCAGGTCGGCGTCAACCGGCAGCACCAGGCGGTCCGACACCGTGAAATCGCGCTTCCCGGGCGGAATATCGAGCGCGCCGTCGTGCTCGAGTTGCGCCAGAATCGGCAGCTTCGATGGCGGCGTGTCGGTGAAGTACAGTCCCACGGTAGGGTCGAGAACCTCGGATTTTCCCGAGGGCTGCAGGTGCAGGTTCAGAACCAGATCGGTGCCCGGGTCGATGCGCCACGCGAGGCCCTCGGGCTCTTCCGTGTAAACCGTGCCCGGCTTCCAGAACAGGAAATGCGAGTCCGGATCGAAGGTCGCATTTTCGAGCTTCACGTCCATGCCCGCAAAGCCCGGCTGGCCGTCGGTGCCGTCTCGCGCCCTCGCCGACGCCGTGCGGTCGAGCAGCAGATTCGCGTGATGAACCACCCGCTTGTTGCCCGGACGAATCTGAATGGCCCGCACGAAACGCGTGCGCTCAATCGGCACGCGCAGGATCAGGTTGCGAAACACATCTCCGCCCGACGCCGCGAGCGTGTAGGCCTTTTCGGCCTTCACAATCAGATCCGGCAGCCCCATCTGCCACCCTTCAGTGAACTGCGGCTTCGGCCGGGCCTCGCGCCGGTCGCCCTCCGGCGCGCCCGCCGACGCCCAGGAGGCGATGGTTTTCAGCTGCGCTTCTGAGAGCCGCCGCTCGCCCGCGAACTCGCCCTTTCCCGCCGCGGGCGGCCAGGGCGGCATGTAACGGCTCTTCGTCACCGCGGCAATCTGTTTGGCGCGCGACTTCGCATCATCGTAATCGAGCAGGCTGAACGGCGCCGCCTCGCCGGGACGATGGCAGGGCGTGCAGTATTCGTAAAGCAGCGGCGCGATGTCTTTGTGAAACGTCTGCGCGGAAGCACTCACAGCGAGCAGCGCCGCCAGCCGCTTCATCGCAGGTCCTCGATGAAGCAGCCCACCGCCTTGGTCTCGCGAAACGGCGCGGGCTTGCCCGTCGCCACAGCCGCGAGCGCGTCTTCCAAATCGTGCTTCGTCGCGGTTTGCCGCGCTTTGCCGAAGGTCACGTATCGGTCGTCGATGCGGCCCCGGTAGATCAGTTTGCGGCCCGCGAACACAGCCGCTTCGGGCGTGATGCTCGCGCCTGCGAGCTTCACCAGCTCGTGCCGCCCGTCGAGCAGCGCGCCGAACGGATACCCGTACTCGCGCACATGCGCCCGCACGGTTTCTGCCGTCTGCTTCGGGTCGACGTACACCAGCCAGAAGTCCGCGCGATTTGAAAACGCTTCGTAAATGCGCCGCACTTCGGGAGCGTAGCGGTTCGATATCGGACAGTCGGTGCGCGTGAAAATCAGTACCGTGGTCCTCGCCCCAAGCGCGTCAACCGCGCGGCCATCGAGATCCTTTACCGTGATCTCGCCGCCAAAAAAGTAAAATAGGAGCAGGCTCAGGACCCACACGCTTTCCAGTATGCCAATATCCCGCCGAGGCTTTGTCAAGTCATTGTGCGCGTCTGCCGGCGTCTTCTCTTTCGATCAACTCGCCGCCGGCGCCGGACTCGGCGTGCAGTTCGTCAACGTGGCGCGCGAAGCCGGCCTGCGCGCCAAAACCGTTTTCGGCAGCGAAAACAAAAACCGCTATCTGCTCGAGACAACCGGCTGCGGTGTAGCCTTCTTCGATTACGACGACGACGGATGGCTCGACATTTTTTTCGTCAACGGCACGCGCTTTGAAGCAAAGTGGACCAAAACCGACGCGCCCGTCAGCCGCCTGTTCAAAAACAATCGCGACGGCACCTTTACCGACGTCACGCTGAAATCCGGCCTGGCTCGCACGGGTTGGGGACAGGGCTGTTGCGTCGGCGACTACGACAACGACGGCCGCGACGACCTCCTCGTCACGTATTGGGGCGACTGCGTCCTCTATCACAACAACGGCAACGGCACGTTCACCGACACCTCGGAAAAATCCGGTCTCGCCAAAACCACACGCCTCACGCCCAAAGGGCTCAACCGTTGGAATACCGGCTGTGCTTTTCTCGACTACGACAAGGACGGCTGGCTCGACATTTTCATCGGCAACTACATCGACTTCGATCCGAAAACGGTCCCCGTTCCCGAAGGCGGCAACTGTCTTTATAAGGGGCTCAAGGTTGCCTGTGGTCCGCCCGGTCTCGACGGCGGCCGGAACATTCTGCTGCGCAACGACGGCAAGGGCGGTTTCATCGACGTCAGCGAAGCCGCGGGCATCCTCAAAACGCCCGGCACCTACGCCCTCGGCGTGCTCGTGGCCGACTTCGATAACGACGGCTGGCCCGACATCTACGTCGCCAACGACTCCACATCCTCCACGCTCTACCACAACAACCAGGACGGTACCTTCACCGACATCGCGATCGAAGCCGGAGTTGCTTATTCGGCCGACGGCAAGCCGCAGGCGGGAATGGGCGTTTCCACCGCCGACTACGACGGTGACGGCAACCTCGACATCGTCAAAACCAACTTCGCCGGAGATACTTCCTCGCTCTACCACAACCTCGGCAAGAATTTTTTCGAGGACACGACATTTCAGGCCGGGCTTGGTAAAAATACCCGCTTTCTCGGCTGGGGCGCGATGTTTCTCGATTTCGACAACGACACCTGGCCTGACATCCTGTTGACCAACGGCCACGTCTACCCCGAGGTGAGCGACACCGCCATCGAATACGGCTACCGCCAGCGCAAGGTGCTTTATCGCAATCTCGGTAACGGCCGGTTTCAGGACGTCAGTGAACAGGCCGGTCCCGGCATTGTCGAAAAAGTGCCCGGCCGCGGCTGCGCGGTGGGCGACTTCGATAACGATGGCGACCTCGATGTTGTCGTCAACTGCGTCAACGACGTTCCACAACTGCTGCGCTGCGATTCAACGCTCAACAACAACTGGATCAAGATCAAAGCCGTCGGAACAAAATCCAACCGCACAGGCATCGGCGCGCGCGTCTACTGCACGACGGGGAAGCGGCGCCAGATGGACGAAGTCCGCAGCGGCGGCAGTTACATCTCGCAGAACGACCTCCGCCTGCACTTCGGCCTCGGCCCCGCCCAATCCGCCGACATCGAAATCCACTGGCCGAGCGGCATCATCGACCGCCTTCCCGCGCTCCCCGCCAATCGCATCCACCGTGTCGTCGAGGGCAAGAGTTAACCGCCCGGCGCTCGCTTTGGATAGACTTGAAGGGGTCCACCCCGACCATCCAAGTGAGGTTTTCATGTCTGATTCCGTTGATCGTAGAAGCTTTTTGAAGAATGCGGCCTCCGTCGGAGCGTCGCTCGGCATCGCCAACTCCGCTTTAGCCGCCGCGCGCGGCGCCCGCACCACGGGTCGCGTCATCGGCGCCAACGACCGCATCAACATCGGTGTGGTCGGCATGGGCGGCCGCGGATCGTACGTGGCGCGCGCCTTTGAAGGCTACGGCAAGTTGAACAATAACTGTACGCAGATTGTCGCCGTCTGCGACGTGTACGAAAAACGCAAGCGCCAGGCCATGGAGCGCTTCAAGGCCGAAGGCACGCTCGACTGGCACGAGATCGTCACCCGCAAGGACGTCGACGCCGTCATCGTCGCCACCCCCGACCACTGGCATGCCAAGGTCGCTCTGGCCGCGATGGACAACGGCAAGGATGTCTATTGCGAAAAGCCGATGTGCCACACCAATGAAGAAGCGCGGCAACTCATCAATACGGTGAAGGAAACCAAGCGCGTCTTTCAGGTCGGCTCGCAAACCACTTCCGCCGACCAGTGGTACAAAGCCAAAAAGGCCATCGCTGACGGCATGATCGGCCAGATGCTGATGAGCCAGGGCTCCTATCATCGCAACTCCATCGAGGGCGAATGGAACTGGCCCATCGACGCTTCCGCCGGCCCCAACGGCAAGGGCGATGATTACATCGATTGGAAAATGTGGCTCGGCCCGGCGCCCAACCGCCCCTTCGATGCCGACCGCTTCTTCCGCTTCCGCAAGTATTGGGACTACTCAGGCGGCATTGCCACCGACCTGTTCTACCACGTCGTCTCCCCGCTCAACATCTGCTGGGACGAACCGCAATTCCCGCTCAAGGTGATGGGAGCCGGCGGCATCTACGTCTTCAAGGATCGCGAAGTGCCCGACACCTTCCACCTGATCGCCGAATACGCCAAGGGCCACTCTCTCGTGCTGAGCTCCTCGATGGCCAACCGTCAGCACATCCCCGGCATCATCCGCGGTCACGAAGGCACCATCGTCATGGTCGACCACGGCATGTTCGAAAGCCCCACCGACTACATCACGGTGAAGCCCGAGGTGGTTCGCGAGTGGAATCGCGAAACCAATACGGCGAAGGTGAAGCCGATCAGCGCCAACTATAAATTCGGCGCTGAAGAAATCAAGATCCCGGTGGACCACGCCCGCGACAGCGATCCGGAAGTTCGCAAGAACGGCATGGACGACATGATGTACCGCCACATCGACAACTTCATCTCGTGCATCCGCACCCGCGAGAAACCGCACCTCGATGTCGAGACCGCCGCCAAGGCGCAAATCGTCATCAATCTCGCCGTCCAGAGCTACCGCGAAGGCCGCACTCTGTGGTGGGACGAGAAGAAGTGGAAGGTCAGCGACAAGCAACCCAAGGCGTAAACCACCGGCGGGGGCAGTACCCGTCCCGCGCTGAGGCGTGAAGCAGTAGTCGCTTGGATTGAACTCCGGGGCGGTCCCAAAAGGGCCGCCCCGAAGCGTTTTAGTGAACGTCGAAGTGCGCCGGCATCAGCATGAGCGTGCCGCCGCGCAGCGCCGCGCTCAGCCAACGGGCGCCCGGAAACTGCGCCGTAAAGCGGCGAAGTTCCGATTCCATCAGCGCGCTATCCTCGTTGCGGTTCAAAAGCAGTTCGAACAGTGAGCGCCGGGACGGATAGGGCACCAGTGCCACCTGCTGATCGGCGCCGATATTGGCCTTCTTGCGAATCATCTCCACCGCTTTGTCCAACCCGCCGAGTTCGTCCACCAGGCCGTTCTGCCGTGCCTGAGCGCCCAGCCACACCCTTCCTTGGGCGATGGCGTCCACGTCGTCGTATTTTTTCTTGCGCGCCGTTGCCACCCGGTCGACGAAACCCTTGTAGGTGGATTCGATGCTCTGTTGGATTTTCTCGCGCTCCGCTTCCGTGAGCGGCTTGTAATCCGAATCCATCGCGGAGAACCTGCCGCGTGACAGGATCTCTTTCTGAATGCCGATCTTGTCGTACAACGCGCGCGCATTGAGGCGCGCGGTGATCACGCCGATCGACCCGGTGATCGTATTCGAGTATGCGACAATCGGATCGCCGGTGGCGGCGATGAAGTAGCCGCCCGAAGCCGCCACATCCGACATCGAGATCACCACTGGCTTCTTCTTGCTCAGTTCCTTCATCTCGTGCAGAATGTCGTCGGAGGCGATCGCGTCCCCGCCCGGAGAATCCACGCGTACGATGACGCCCTTGATCCCGGAATCGTCCTTTACCCGTTTCAACTGCCGGATGAAACTGCCGGACTGGATGCCATCATCCGAGCCGAACGGACTCTCACTGCCCGAGCCTTGCGTGATGGCGCCTTCGCCCACCACGAGCGCGATGCGGGCCCGGCTTGGGTCCGGCGTGAGCGCCCGCAGATACTCGCGATGGCTGATCCGCTTCAAATCGCCCGCCTTCAGCTTGTCTTTCAGGTCGCCCATCACCTGGTCTTCGTAGCCCAGGGCATCGAGCAGTCCGGCATCCTTGGCTTCGCGCGCGACAAACGGGCCGCGGTCGATCAGCGCCTTGGCCTCGTCCACCGTCTTCTTCCGCCCGTTCGCGATTGTTGAGGCGAGATCGCCGTAGTATTGATCGAGCAGCGCGTTGTAAACTTCTCTCGATTCGGGGCTGAGCGAGGTGCGCGTGAAAACGTCGTAGGCATCCTTGTATTTGCCCACGTGCTCCACTTCCATCTGAACGCCGATCTTGTCGAGCGTGTTCTTGAAGAACATCGCTTCGACGCGCAACCCTTTTACGTCGATGTAGTCCTCGGGCGCGGCGTAAATGCGATCGGCGGCGGTGGCGAGATAGTATTCCTTGGCGCCGGGCATCCGGAGAAACGCGTACACCGGCTTACCCGATTTTCGAAAGGCCGCGACCGAGTCGCGCAGTTCCTGCAGTTTGCCCCAACCCACCGACAGCGAGCGCGGCGCCAGCACCACCGCCTTGATCCGCGAATCGGCAGCGGCGCGCTTCAGTCCGCTCCACAGGTCGCGCACCGTCGCGGGCGATTGCCCCTCGAACGGGCCGAATGGAATTTCTACCGGCGGACGCTCCGGAACCTCGCCTTCCAGGCGCAATAACAGCGCCGAGTTAGCCGCGATCGCTGGTTTCGTGTCCGAGAGCCGGATCATCGAAAAAACGAAAATCACGCCAGCCAGGCCGGCTACCACCACACCGCATAAAACGCCAAGCAGAAACTTCTTCATGCGCCCTCGAGAATCATGTCCACGCGCTTGCTGACATCTTTGAGATATGCCGCATCGCCCCCGCTCAACTCCACGGTCGCCGTGCCGCGGAAACCGACTGCGGCGAGCGCCGCGTGAATCGCTTTCCAGTCGATTTCGCCGTCGCGCAGGTTCACCCAGTTGGCGACGTTCTTCTTGATTTCAGGGTCGCGCTTGAACGTAAAGTCCTTCAAGTGGAGTTTCGCGATGCGGCTGCCGAGCGTCCGGATCCAATCCTGAGGATAGCCGTACAGCACGACGTTGCCGACATCGAAGTACGCCTTCACCCACGGGCTGTTGAAGTCATCCACGTAGCGCGCGAACTCGAGCGGGCTGAGCAGAAACTTATTCCAAACCTCTTCAACCGCAATGATCACCTTCAGTTCCTGCGCTAGCGGAATCATCTTGCGGATCTCTTTTTGCGACCGTTCCCACGCGTCGCGGTAGCTGGTTTGCGCGTTCACCACCGCGGGAACCAGCAGCACCGTGTCGGCGCCCCACATTTTCGCGTTGCGCAGGCTGGTCTCCATGCCGGCGATGCACTTGGCCACAACGCCCGAGTCGGACGACGACAGCGGATAGGTCCAATGGTCCGAGTTCATCACCGAGTGAATGCGGACTCCGCTTTGCTTCGACGCCGCCAGTATCTCTTCTGCCTTGGATGCCTCTGCCGTCGTGTGACACTCAATCTGCTCGAAGCCGCATTCGCGCGCCAGTTGGAAGCGTTCGGCCACGGAGAGCTCTTTGGGCAGCATGCTGAACAGGACTGCCTTTCGAATCGGGAGACGTTCCGCGCGGCCGAGGCCGGCCATGGAGAGGAAAGCGGTGGAGGAACTCAGGAAAGCTCGGCGCTTCATCGTTCCTCCATCTTACCTGTAGTGCGAGTTTGGGGGGCGCTCGCGAGGTGAGGCCCAATCGGGCCAGGGGGGAATAATAATTAGAACATTTCTACGCGCGCACGAATTCGTAGCGCTCCAGTGTCGCGGCAGCAGTGCCATCGGCCTGCCGGATCACTTTGCCCATGCAGCGGAGCCGCACTTCAGGAACTGTTCCCTGCGGCACCGGCAACGTAATCAGATATTCGATCGGGTCGCCGACGGTCACGTTCGCGTCGGCGCTGAACAACACTCCAGACGAGCTCATGTTGCGGGTCTCTCCTGATTTCCCCAAAGCCACGGAGCCGGCCCGCACGAGCTCCATGGGTAATTTCAACTCGAATCTACGAGATCTTCGTTGTTCGATCACAATCACCTCTGAACGCGAATTTATAGCTAAAACGGCCTAAGGTCAATAGTTTCGGCCTTAGGTAAACAGTCCTAGAAGCCTAGTACCCAAACTCTGTGAGGTTAGTTTATCAGAGCGCTCTTAATCCGAGAAGTAGGGTCACTCCCCGCTCTTGGGGGCTTCGAGCGAGGCAGATGTGTGTCCATCGAGTGAACTGGCTAGGCACGCGAGCAAATGCGACATCAGGACTATCGTACTAACGCAACCCGCGGTTTTGAGCGTATTCTGAATGGTCGCCAACGGCTGAAGGGTCCGGAAAGCCGCCGAGACGAGCATGCGCTCGATCGCCTGATCGGCGTCCGGTTTCGGCCCAGCGGCGAACAGAGCGCGAAGGCGGCGATAATCTTCATTCAGTTGACGCCGGGCACCAGCCATGTCGGCCTGGCCAGGAAGGCCAGCCATGGTCCGTACCGTCTCGAATTGCAGCCCATTTGCCGTCGCGATTGAACTCAGCCGGGAGTCGTGCGGACACGCCACCACCAGGAGGTGGCAGGCGAATGCAAGCCACCCGATGAGCAGAGAAAACGAAACGAACCAAATGGTGAACTCCAAGATCATTTGCCGAAAACCATATCGGCCGGCGCGTCAGGGTTTTTGCGGCGAAATTCGACATAGAGCGCGCCGTAGCTCGAAGTGACATAAGCCGTCGGGGGGAAGCCGAGTTCGCCCGCGCGCCGGTCGATCCACTCGGGACGCCCTTCGAGTTCGATGAAGTTGCCGGCCGGTGTTTCGTCGAGCATGGCATGGCCGCCGCCGCGGCGCGGGTCTTTGAACTCGGTCCGGAATTTCTCGTAGCGGAACATCGGCCGGTAGCCGAGCTCGGCGAAGATGCGCTCGGCCTCGGGCAGGCTGGTCAAGCCGATCTCAAACTCTTCCCGGCTCTTGTGGACGCCGGGTCGGGCCACCCCTTTGAATGTCATGCGGACGTCCGCTCCCGCCTGCCGCAACCTGAGCAGTTTTCCGGCTTTCCGCAGCGCCGCCTCCGGCGTGTCGAGCACGAGGTTGACCTCGAACACCCGTTTGCGCGACAGTTCGAACCCGGCCCGCAGCAGACGCGCGCGCCCCTGCCGGGGGTTGTCGATGGCGAGCTTGATTTCTGTTTCGATCATGCCGAGATCGTAGCGCGCCGGGGTAGAATGAGACAACGCGCCCGTAGCTCAGGTGGATAGAGCAACTGGCTTCGAACCAGTAGGTCGGGAGTTCGAATCTCTCCGGGCGCGCCACCTAAACCCATCGGATTCAATTGATCGCCGCGCTTGACGCCTTCGCATCCGAACTCGCGATTTCGCCAGTGTGCCCAGATTTGTGCCCACCCTGCGCATCTTGTGCCTTCTGCATCGCTGCGAGAACGGTCTCTCTTCGAGGGTGACCGTAGCGCTTGGTCGTGGCGAAGTCGCTGTGCCCTGCAACGTAGGCCAACACGTAGGGGTCCATGACCGCTGCCCACCTAGTGAGGCGGGTGTGGCGGAAGCTGTACCGTACGAAGTGCTGGATGCCGGCCAACTGGCAGGCCTTCGCGTGCTGTCCCTTAATCGAGCACTGCTCTATATGGCCACTCTTCGTAGGCGCCGGAGACACCCGCCGCCTCGTTGCGCAGGTTAATCACTGCCGCAGTTGAATGGATTCGTTCGGCTGATTTGGCATCGCCCCCTCCGCGATTCTGTTCCGGCCCTCCCCGCATTCATCGAGAAGCTGACGCGGGCGACTGACGCCAACGAGCGCTGCCCGATCACCACCCACTGTGCTGCGTGCGAAGTTTGGTATTGCTGGTACAATTTCGGTCGAGTTCACAAATCAATGCGCGTGGCTCCAGCGATGGCTGCTGGGCTCGCAGATCATGTGTGGACCGCGTGCGAAATGCTCGAGGTGGCATGATGAGCCACGAAAATCACAGCATGGCGGAAGGGGCATCCAAAGCAAGGAACAAACTAGCGGGTTTCCTTCGCACGAGGGGCGTGCCAATTAGGGCCAGCCAACCACCCCCAACCGATATGGATTTCTGGCGTGCAATCCAGCTGTGGGCCACCGCTAAGATTCGCTCAGAAGTGAAACTAGCCCGCCAGGATGAACGAAATAAGGCACAGGCGCGAATTGAGGCGATGCGCCCTGCTATTCCTCCTCGCTCGCTTACTTGGGCAGAGCGCATTACCGGTAGAGTCTCCAAATCTTAAAGCTGGATCAACCAGAATCTATCCGACTACCGCGGCTCCGGCCGTCTAAATGAAAAATCACGCCACCCCCGGGACACCACCGCCTTTTGTGCCCAATACTGTGCCCGCCTCTCGCGTAAAGGGTTGTTCGCCGTTGTTAGTTTGGCACTTGCGAAGAGGTGTAAGCGCTTGGAAATTAGCAAGACTTGTTAATCGGTAGCAACGGTTGCGGCCCGCTATTAAGGGGTTGACTCTGGTCGTTTTCATGGCTTCGAACCAGTGTGTCGTTCGAATCTCTCCGGGCGCGCCAACTCAAAAGTCCCCAAACAACGCACGATCCTGCCACTGCCGGACCGCTTCGGCCGAGGTTACTCCATTCGCGCCGCCAACCTGCTCCACGGTGAGGGCGCCGCAGGCATTTGCGAACCGGCCTGCCTCTTCCAGGCTGGCTCCTTCGAGCGATGCGGCGAGAAACCCGGCCACGTAGCAATCGCCGGCGCCGGTGGTGTCCTTCACCTGAACGCGATAGCCCGGGCAGCGGATTTCGCGGGCGCCATCGAAAACCGCGCACCCGCGTCCGCCAAGCTTGATCACCACGGTTCGCGCGCCACGGCCGAGCAACACCTCCGCTGCGGCGGCCGGATGCGACTTGCCGGTGGCCATGCGGGCTTCATCCTCGTTGAGGAACACGTAATCGAGATCCTCGAGACAAGGGCCGAGGTCGGCCATCCAGCGCCCTTCCGTATCCCAATTGGTATCGAGCGAAGTCGTGAGTCCGGCTTTGCGGGCGCTCGCGAGAAAACCCGCGCCGTTCGAGCGCAGGTGCGGCATCAGGAAAATGCTCGCCAGGTGATAGTGCGACATGCCATCGAGCAGCGCGGGCGTGAAGCGGATTCCGTTCCGGAAAGCTTCGGCCGAGGCGCCCAGGCGGTGGAAAAATTTGCGGTCGCCGCCCGAGTTGACGATGGCCACGGTGGCCGCGGTGGGAGTCGTCACGCGCTCGACGCCGTTGGTGTCCACGCCCGCGTCAGCAAGGATGCGCAACAATTTGTCGCCCGCGTCGTCGAGACCCACGGCGGCGAGCAAACGTACCGGTACGCCGAGGCGGGACAGCGCGATGGATGTGTTCGATCCATTGCCGCCGATGTGCGGCTCGATGGTGTCCACGCGCGTGGTGGTGCCCCACTGTTCGCGGTCCACCGGATGCACGAGCGTGTCGTGGATGATGCTGCCGGAACAGATGACGCCGCCGCGCTTCATGCCGTTCGCCAGTCCACCGGTTCCACCCGGCTGACCATGCATCCCCAGAACAGCGCGCCCCCGACCGCCACCGCCGCCGCCACCGCGAAAGCCGCCGCGTATGAGCCGGTGAGCTCGCGAATGTAGCCGGTGAACCACGCGGCTACGATGCCCGACAGATTTCCAACTCCGTTTTGGAGGCTGGTCCAGCGTCCCGCGGCCAGCGGACCGGCGAGGGTCTGTGTAATCGCCCAATGATTCGACGTGTAGGCGCCGAACGAGATGCAGGCGGCTATCAACAGCGCGACCGAAAGCCGCGCGCCCGGCACGATGGCCACCGGCAGAATGATGGTGGACCCGCACAGTCCGCACGCGACGACCGTCTTTCGAACGCGTGTGGCGGATGCACCCGACTGCATCCAACGGTCGGAAATCCAGCCGGCGGCGAGCGTTCCACACGCGATCGCCAGATAGGCAGCGGTGGCGATTCGAACCATCGAGGCGAGGGCGAAGCCGCGCTGATCGACCAGGTAGGCCGGCAGCCAGGTGAGCAGAAAGAACCAGTAGTAGTTGCCGCAGAAGTGTCCGAGGAACGTGCCCCATGCCGGGCGCAGGCAGAGAATCGCCGCGGTGCCGGGCCGCCATGGGACGGCGCTTGCTTCCACGCGAGCGGAACGCGCCGGAGCGTAATAAAACCAGGGCGCGAGCCACAACAGGCTCACCGCCCCGAGCACCAAAAAGAACGTGCGCCATCCGACGCTCGCCAGCAGCACACCGCCGGCCAGCGTGCCGAGCGCTGGGCCGAGCTTCGATCCGGCATCGAGCAGCGCGTTGGCTACCCCGCGATGTTCCGATTGGATGGAGGCGGCGAAGATGCGGCTGTAGCACGGATAGGCGACCGATTCTCCGGCGCCCACCAACAACCGCATGGCGAACAGCGCGGGCAGGCTCGAGAACACGCCGGTGAGCAGAGTCGCGACTGACCAGACCACGAGTCCGGCGGCCAGCACGCGCCCCGCGTCGAAACGGTCCGCCAGCCAGCCCGCGATGCCGAGGAGCTGCAGCAGCGCATATGTCCAGAAGAACGCCGAAAACAGCGAGCCGAGCGCCGATGGCGACAGGCCGAACTCTTTTTGGACAGCGGGAGCGGCGAGCGAGAGATTGCTCCGGTCGATGTAGTTGAGAAAGATCGAGGTCACGAGCAGCGCCAGCAGGATGCGCTGATTTCGGCTCACCCGCGGTGCTCCCAGCCGGTGGCCGCCGCCAGGGCCTCGCGGATGTTTTTGAGATTGCGCACTCCCTCGACAGCCAGCCATTCCTCAAACGCGCGCAGCCCTCCGCGCACGAGCGCCGGAATGCCATCCTGCCAGGTGGCGCGGCCGCAGAGCACGCCCGAAAAATGAGCGCCCGCTTGGGCAGCGAGGTCGAGCGAGCCGAGAAACTGCGCGATGTTGATGCCGGCGCTCAGGTAGATGTAGGGCAGGTGAGTCGCTTCGTCGGCGCGGCGGTACCAGTCGAGCGTTTCGGCGCGGGTCCACTCGCCGGTTCCCGCGACAACCGGGAACTCCACTTTGAGCACGTCCACCCTGTAAATCGGCCGCGAGAATTCGCGCATGGTGCGCACGACGAGTTCGGGCTTCTTTTCCGGCGGAGCGTCGTAAAGGACGGGTTCGAGCAAAAACGGCATGTCGAGCCCCGCGCACTCGTTGCCGATGCGTTCGATCCAGGCGCGCTTGGTGTCGTTGGCCGCTTCGTCAGCGTCGGGATTGTAGGACAGCAGAATCTTGATCGCGCCGGCGCCGAGTTCGGCCAGCCGCCGCACCGAATAGCGCGGCATCAGTTCGAGCATCCGGTGCGGGCGCGGATTCTCGTAGCCGTCGGATTCGTAGGTCATGAGCAGCCCGCAGGCGGGCGACCGCTTTTGCGAAGCTTCGAGCCCGTACTCCGGGTCGAGCAGGATGGCGCTGGCGCCGGGCGTGAGCCGCTCGGCCACCGCGCTTTTGAATTCCGCAAGCTGTGCGTCGGAGATGCGTTCATCCGCGACGCCCGAGGCGCTCGCGATCATGCGTCGCAGGCTCCGTCGTTGATCCATGGCGACAGCGGAGATGACGCCGCGCTCGTCCGAAATCGAGCGAAGCCTGGTTGTTTTGGCGGCAGCGGAGATGGAGTGCATCAGACTGCCGCCATCATAGCGCAGGGCTTTATCGAATCCAGAGTTTCGCAGCGGGACTGCAGATGTCGCCGCCGCAGACATACACCCAGGTCTGCATTGGCGGCAGATCGGATGGAATCGCGACGTTCACCTGCTGCACGCCGGGGAAACCGGGAGCCGGTCCGGCATAGGCTGGAACCGCAATGATGCGGTCGTGAACCTTGGCCGTAATGGCGCCGGCGGCCGGCAATCCCGTAGCAAAAATCTGGAGCACGGAACCCGGAGCCGCGGGCGCCTGATCGCTGTTGGCCGCGTAATTCTGGTTGAGAMCTCCGCCCGGGAAAATGGCCGGCGAGGTATCGGCGACATCGACGGCTAGCGGAGTTCCCGCCACGCCGTCCACCGTCACCACCACCTGAGCCGAGCGTTTGCCCGCCAGCGCCGATGGAATCAGCAGGTTGATCTGCGTGTCGTTTGAGAACAGCACCTGTGCGGGGGTGCCGTCAAACGTTACGCTGACGGTTTTGCCGCTGAAGCGCGATCCGTAGAGCGTAGTCAGCGAACCGGGCACAACCGCGGTCAAGCCCGCGTTGGCGGCACTCGTGACGGCGCTCACCTGAGGCGTTACGACCGCCGAGCCGACGACCAGCGTGACCGGGATGGTCCGCGCTCCTGCTACGAGACCGCCGTCGATAGTCACCGAACCGGAGTAAGTGCCGGGCGCGAGCGAGGCCGTGTTGGCGTCCACGCGGATGGTCCCGTTGTTCACCCCTTGCGCCGGAGAGAGGCGCAGGAAGCTGGACGAGGTGGAGGCGTTCCAGGTGAGCACGCCGCTGCCGCCGTTGCGAACCGGAATGTAGCCCGTAGCGGCGCCGCTGGTGAGCTGCAGCCGGTCTACGCTCGTGGAGAGTTGCGGAAAGTAGCTGGCCGAGCAGTCGGCGAGCGTACCGCAATCAGTATCGGGGGTGACCCGAATGAAGCGCGGAATCGGCGCGGGGCCGGCCGTGGTGACATTCGAGACCGGGGCCAGGTTGACGCTCGAGTCGGTGACGGCGGCGTCGCCGTTGGGCGGCAGCGCGAGGAACACCGGCAGGATGGCGCTCTCACGGACGGTGGGGCTCGCGTCCACCACTTCGTAGACGGCGTAGGCGGCGCCGTTTGCCAGGGAGAGTTCGCCGACCGCGCCGGGCACCGGCGAAACCAGTGTTCCGCCCGCGCCGTTTGCATCCGCGCCGGCGACGCGCACCAGCAGAAGTTCGCCTTTTCCGGGCGTATAGGCGCCGGCTGAGGGCGCAAGACCGAAGTCGCCCGCCGAGGTCGGCTGGTCGGCGTCCGTTCCGGCGATGACGTCCGGCACGAACAGCCGCGCACCCGACGGGAAGCCCGTGTAGGTCGAGATCAGCCGCACCCCGGTGTCGGCATTCTGGTTGCTGAAGTCACTTTTCGGCGCGAACGCGGTGGCAAAGCCTTCGGTGACGCGTGTGGAAGAGTAGGCGGAACCGGCAGCCACAAAGCTCGCGAAGTTGAGCGTTTGCGGCAGCGGCGATCCGCTCTGGGCGCAGATCAAACGTCCTGCCGGCGTGGCGAGCAGTCCGCGCTGCGGAACCCCGACGCTGAACTGATTCGAAGTGAAGGTAAGCAGCGAACCGCCCGAAAAGCTCGCGTAGAGCGTGACGGCTCTGCCCGGCTGTCCGAAAAGCTGGCTCACGTTTCCACGCAGATTCTGGAGCCGCAGTTCGGCCGTGCCTTGCGGCGTGAGTTGGAAGGACAGTCCGTTGAAGCTGACGGAGTTGACGCCCGTCACACGCCCAGGGACGTTGGCCGGAGCGCCGTTAACGGTGAGCAGCACATCGGTGGAACCGTCCGCGAGAACGTGGTTGGTCACGTTCACGGACAGAAAAAGGACCAGATTGCCCGTGATCGTGGCGTTCGGTTGACCGCCTGAACACGAGAAGGCAACGTCGCCCGTCCGCTCCGCAATTCCTTCCAGCCGCAACAAAGGCGGGTTGGCGCTGGCGACACAACTCAGGTTTTGAGCTTGGGCCAGGCCAGCGAAGGAAAGGAGAACGAAAAGGGGGATCCGGAGATACAGCATTGGTGAATCCTCTTGTTCTTACGCGGGAGCAACTTTTTCGAACTGTTAGAATCGAAGAAAGTAGCGCAATGGTAACTACCCCCACGATAGCCGAAGAAATTATCGAACTCAAGCGCGCCCGCAAAGCGATCATCCTGGCGCATCATTATCAGGACGCCGAGATCCAGGAATTGGCGGATTCGGTGGGCGACAGCCTCGAACTCGCGCGCCGCGCTCAACAGTTTGACGGCGAAGTGATTGCTTTCTGCGGTGTGTGGTTCATGGCGGAGACCGCGAAGGTGCTCAATCCGTCGAGAACCGTGGTGGTGCCGGACCGCGAAGCAGGCTGCAGCCTGGTGGATGCCTGTCCGGTGGACCAGCTTCGCGCTTATAAGCGACGCCACCCGGAGCACGTGATCGTGAGCTACATCAACACGTCCGTCGAGGTGAAAGCGGAAAGCGATATTCTGTGCACGTCGCGCAACGCGGTGGCGATTGTGAATTCGATTCCGGCGGAAAAGCCGATTCTGTTTTTGCCGGATGCGAACCTGGGCGCGTATGTGAAGCGCGAGTCCGGGCGTCAGAACATGGATATCTGGCAGGGCGCGTGTATCGTGCATGCCACGTTTCCGGCGCGCCGGCTGACCGTCGCCAAGGCTGAGCACCCTCGGGCGAAAGTCGCCGCCCACCCGGAATGCCCGGCGGATGTGCTCGCCATGGCCGATTTCATCGGCTCGACGTCGGCCATCATCGACTGGTGCGTGAAGACGCCCCACGACGAGTTCATCATCATGACCGAGAGCGGAGTGGGCCATTCGCTGCACAAGCGGGCGCCGGAAAAGAAGTTCTACTTCGTGCCCAATGAGCAGTGCAATTGCTCGGAGTGCCCCTACATGCGGCGCAACACGCTCGAAAAACTGCGCGACTCGCTGGCCGGACTCGCCCCGCGGGTGGAACTGGCTCCCGGCATCATCGAACGCGCGGCAAAGCCGATTGAACGCATGCTGGCCGTGAAATGACACCGCTCGCCGACACATACGGGCGCCTGCACGACAACCTGCGGATCAGTGTGACCGACCGCTGCAATATCCGCTGCTTCTACTGCATGCCCGACGGAAACCCGGTATTCGGGCCGCGCGAGGAGATTCTTTCCTTCGAGGAGATCGAGCGCTTTGTGCGCGTCGCGGTAGGGCTTGGCGTCCGCAAGATTCGCATCACCGGCGGCGAGCCGCTGGTGAGGAAAAATCTTTCCCGCCTGGTGCGCGCCCTCTGTGCCATCGAAGGAATCGACGACATCGCGCTTACCACCAACGCCGTGCTGCTCGCGCCGCAGGCAGCCGAACTCTACGAAGCCGGGTTGCGCCGGATCAACATTCACGTCGACACGCTCGACCGGGAGCGGTTCCGGCAGATCACGAGGCGCGACGATTTCGATCGCGTGATGGAAGGCATTGAGGCCTGTCTCCGCCTCGGCTACGGTCCGATCAAGATCAACGCGGTGGCGGTGAAGAACCTGGTGGAGCCGGATATTGTGCCGCTGGCGCGTTTCGGGCGCGAGCGCGGCATCGAAATCCGCTATATCGAGTTCATGCCGCTCGACGCGCAAGGCCTGTGGCTTCGGGATAAAGTGCTCACCACCGACGAGATGATCGGCATGCTCTCGCGCGAGATCTGCCCGCTCGTCGCCGTGCCGGATGCCGATCCGCGGGCTCCGGCCACCGAGTACCGTTTTTCGGACGGTGTCGGGCGCGTGGGGTTCGTATCTTCAGTGAGCAAGCCGTTCTGCCTGAACTGCAACCGGATCCGCCTGACGGCCGACGGAAAACTGCGCTACTGCCTGTTCGCCATCGAGGAGATGGACATCCGCTCGCTGATCCGCAGCGGCAGCGATGCGGAAATCGAGCAGGCCATTCGGGACAACGTTCGCGCCAAATGGCTCGGGCACGAGATTAATTCGGCCGGATTTGTCGCGCCGCCGCGCCCGATGTACTCCATCGGAGGATAAGTGAAAATCGTCAAAGCCACACGGCTGTACGAAGAGTGGATCGCGCGGTTCTTGCGGTTGGAGAGCGCCGCTCTCAAGCTGAAGCATGAAGCGATGGCGGAACGGGAGTTCCCGTTTTTCCGGGCCACCTTCTATCGTTGGATGCAGGTGTGGCCGGAGGTCTGCAAGGACCTGGACGATGCGCCCAAGGTGATCGCGGTGGGCGACATCCACGTCGAGAACTACGGAACCTGGCGGGACAACGAGGGACGCCTGATCTGGGGCGTGAACGATTTCGATGAAGTGAGCCCGTTGCCGTACACGCTCGACCTGGTTCGGCTGGCCGCGAGCGCGCATCTGGCCATCGGGGAAGGAACGCTTTCGCTGGCGCGACCGGACGCCTGCGATTCGATTCTCGAAGGCTACGGCGCCAGTCTCAAGGCGGGCGGCGGCGCCTATGTCCTCGCCGAACAGCACGAGTGGCTGTGGGCCACGGCAACCGAGCGTTTGCGAAACCCGGAGCCGTTCTGGGCCAAGCTCACCGGCTTTGCTCCGGCGCGGCAGATTCCCGAACGCATCCGCAGGCAGTTGCTCGCTCAGATGCCGAAGAATGCGGATCAGCCGAAATACGTGCGGCGGCTCGCCGGGCTCGGCAGCCTCGGGCGGCAGCGTTTTGTCGCCATCGCCAATCTGGGGGGAGGATTGGTGGCCCGGGAAGCCAAGGCGCTGGCGCCCTCGGCGGTGCTGTTTGCCTTGGGTAAGGGCGGCCAGAAGATCCGTTACAACCAGGTGCTCAAAAATTCAGTCCGATGCCGCGATCCGTTTGTGCGCGAAATCAAGGGCTGGCTGTACCGCAGGCTTGCGCCGGACTGTTCGCGGATTGAGCTGGCGAGTCTGAAGAAAGAGCGGGACGAAGCGCGTCTGCTCTATGCCATGGGCTGGGAATTGGGCAACGTCCACCTGAGTTCGCCCAAGCCGATTGCCGCCGTGCGGCGCGATCTCGCTCGCCGCAAGGCCAAGTGGCTGCACAACGCCGCCGCGGCGATGACCGGGCAGGTTGCGGGCGACTTTGCGGAGTGGAAGAAAGAGTACGCCTCAAAGGGGGCGTAAGTCCGGCGGAATCCAGGCGGCGCGAGCTTCGCGCGACTTGACAAGGTCGAAGCTCCAATACTCCTTGTAGAGATCGCGAGCCGAGCCGTAGGAATCAACCAGCGCCGACACCTTTTCGGCGCGCGGCGTGCCGGCGGGTTGAGCGGCCAGGAACTTGGCCGCGATGGCGATCCAGAAACGGGTGAGCGTCTCATGGTAGCCGCAATCCTCGTTGTTCACGATTCCCACACTGTTGTTGTAGCGGATGACGCCGCCCCGCATGAGGTCGAGCGCCTCCGGTTGGGGGTGCGCGGTGAGATAACATCCGGCCACGGCCAGGTGTGCGCCGTGATTCCATGCCAAGCGCGGGTAGGTGCCGTCCTCGAAGCTGCTGAGGATCTCGTCCAAAGCCTGTTCGGTCATAACTTGTATTTCAATACTACAATCACAGTACAATTCACCACATGAGAAAAGTAGCGGGGGTCGCGGGGTGGCTGCTGATTTCGGCGGCCGGGGCATTTGCGCTGGCCACCATCGCCGTCAGCCGGGGAGAGCCGATCAACAGCATCTGGCTGGTGGCGGCGGCGTGCTGCACCTACGCGGTCGGATACCGTTTTTACGCGAAATTTATCGCGGCGCGCGTGATGAGCCTGAACGACCAACGCGCCACGCCCGCCGAACGGCTTCGAAACGGGCACGATTTTGAGCCGACCAACAAATGGATCGTCTTCGGCCATCACTTCGCGGCCATTGCGGGCCCTGGGCCGCTCGTGGGTCCGACGCTCGCCGCGCAGTTCGGCTACCTGCCGGGCGCGCTGTGGATCATTATCGGCGCGGTGCTCGCCGGCGCGGTGCAGGATTTTGTGATTCTGTTCTGCTCGATGCGGCGCGACGGCAAATCGCTCGGCAAGATGGCGCGCGATGAAATCGGGCGGGTGGGCGGATTTACGGCTCTGGTGGCGGTGCTGATGATCATGGTGATCCTGCTGGCGGTTGTGGCGCTGGTGGTGGTGAACGCGCTCAAAGGCAGCCCGTGGGGAGCCTTTACCATCATCGCGACGATGCCGATTGCTGTGTTCATGGGCATTTATCTGCGGTATCTGCGGCCGGGCAAGGTGCTCGAAGTTTCGGCCATCGGCTTCCTGCTGGTGATGGCGTCGATTTTCGGCGGTCAGGCGGTGTCGCAGTCGCCCACGCTCGCGCCCCTGTTCACCTATGGACCGCTCACACTGGCGCTGGGCATTATCGGCTACGGTTTTGCGGCGAGTGCGCTGCCGGTGTGGCTGCTGCTCGCTCCGCGCGATTACCTGAGCACATTCGTCAAGCTGGGCGTGGTAATCATGCTCGGGGCGGGAATCGTCCTGATCCGGCCGCAACTCGAGCTTCCGGCCTTTACGCGTTTTGTGGATGGAAGCGGGCCGATTTTCGCCGGCAAGATTTTTCCGTTCTGCTTTATCACCATCGCCTGCGGCGCCGTCTCCGGATTTCACTCGCTGATCTCGTCGGGCACGACGCCGAAGTTGATTTCCCGCGAAGGGCACGCCTGTCCGGTGGGCTACGGATCGATGGTGCTCGAAAGCTTCGTGGCCATCATGGCTCTGATCGCGGCCTGCGCGCTGCAACCGGGGGTGTATTTCGCGGTGAACTCGCCGGCGGGCGTGGTGGGCGTGCCCGCCGCTGCCGTGGCGACGATCACGGGTTGGGGTTTTCCGGTCACGGTGGATCAGATGAACGCGCTCGCCGCGCAGGTGGGCGAGCACACATTGTTTGCCCGAACCGGCGGCGCGCCCTCGCTGGCGCTCGGAATGGCGCACATCTTCGCCCGGTTCGGCGGCGAGAAGATTCTCGGATTCTGGTACCACTTCGCCATCATGTTCGAGGCGCTTTTCATCATGACCATTCTCGACGCGGGGACGCGCGTCGGCCGGTTCATGCTGCAGGACCTGCTTGGCCACGTCTGGAAGCCGCTCGGCAACGTGAGTTGGATGCCGGGCGTGATTGCGACGAGCGGCGCCGTGGTCGCCGCCTGGGGCTACTTTCTTTATCAGGGGGTTCGCGATCCGCTGGGCGGCATCAACTCGCTCTGGCCGCTGTTCGGCATCGCCAATCAGTTGCTCGCCACCATCGCGCTCTGCGTGGCCACGACCATCCTGATCAAGATGCACCGCCTCAAATATGCCTGGGTCACTTGCGTGCCGCTCGGATGGCTGGCGATAGTGAACTTCACGGCGGGCTGGCAGAAAGTGTTTTCTCCCGTTCCGGCGGTCGGCTTTCTGGCGCAGGCTTCGGCGCTCGAATCGGCGCTCGATGCGGGGAAGATCGCCGCGGCGAGAGCGGGCGACACGCGCACGCTGATCTTCAATAACCGGCTGGACGCCGCGGTGACGTTGATTTTCATGATCATGGTGGTTGTCGTGCTGCTCGATTCGATTCGTGTTTGGGCCGGGATTATCCGCGGCGGCCGGGAAGCGCGCATCGACGAGACTCCTTTTGTCGCGACGCAACTGCGTCCGGAGGAGATATGAGACGGCTGGCATCGGAGATTTTCAAAAACCTGGCCGGTCTGGCCCGCGAACTGTCGGACGAAAGCGCCTACCGGCGGCACCTTTCCGCGCGTGGGGTTGCGCATTCGGCCGAGGAGTGGCGCCGGTTCCAGAATAAGCGGCTCCGCGAGCGTTACCTGCAGGCGAAGTGCTGTTGATGGCTATATGGCGCTGCAATACATCGACTGGGACTCGGGTGAAGTGACGGTCATCGACCTGAGCGGGCGTATCACGCACGGGGAAGGCACATCGAAACTGCGCCAGTCGGTTGAGGAGGTGCTCGAACGCGGCCGGCGCAACATTCTCCTGAATTTCGCCGAGGTGTTTTACGTCGACTCGAGCGGGCTCGGGACGCTGCTCGAGATCCGTTCGATGGTGGCGGCTGTCGAAGGGCGGGTCAAGCTGATGAAGCTCCGCGAGTTGACGCGCAACGCGATGCAGGTGATGCGGATCCACACGCTGTTCGAGGTTTTCGCCGACCAGGAATCCGCCATGCGCAGCTTCGAATGACGGCAGTTGCCATTCATCCTGAAACATGTTCTGCAGGGCCCGGTAGAAGTGCGCTAGGATTTTAATCGGCGCGGGGCTCTCGGGCCTCCGCGAAGTCATGAACCGGCGATCCTTGAAGCGGACCGCCCTTCAGAGCGGCGCAGTTGTCCTGCTGCTGGCCGCGATGGGCGGTGTCTGGCTCGTTACCAACTACAACACGGGCTATGATCGAACCAAAGTCTGGACGATCGGGACCGACAATACCTTCCCCTATCATTACATCGAGGGCGGCATTCCCCGCGGCATGGTGGCCGAGGTGCTGCAGGAAGCAGCCCGGCGTGCTGGTATCCGGTTGGAATGGCGCGTTTATGAGGAAGGGCCGGCACGCGCTCTCGCCGCCCAAAAGGTGGAACTGTGGCCTCTGCTCTCCGAACGGATGCGAAGCCCACAGGTTCACGTCAGCAATCCTTACCTGCGCAATTCCTACGTCGCGGTGCGGCTCGTCGACGACCCGTCGAGCGAAGTGAAGCGCGTGGCGGTGATTGGTTATCCGCTGCATCTCAAGGTGGCCAGCGACGAATTCCCGCAAGCGGAGATTGTCCGGACGGAGCGAAGGGACCTCGCGCTTTCGCTTTTGTGCAAGGCCGAGGTGAATGTCTTTCTCACCGAAGCGCGCGCGATGCAGCATTTCGCGCTGCAGCGGCCAGAAGGGTGCGAGGGCGCCCGGTTCGTGACCAGGCCCACGAATTTCCCTCCCACCGGACTTGGGTTGGGATCGACACCCGACGCCGCCCCGGTTGCCGAGCGATTGCGGGAAGAGATCAACCACATGCTGGCCGACGGATCGATGGCCAGGTTCATGGGCCCGTGGAATTATTACTACAGCGGAGAGACCGATTCGATTTATCAACAGAGCCGGGCCGAGGCCGCCCGCAACCTGAGTGTCGCGCTGGCCTGGGGTTTGGCCACGCTTTCGGCTGTCCTGCTGGGGCTGCTCATTCGGGTACGGCGGGCTCAGACCGAGGCGGAAGCTGCGAACGCCGCGAAAACGCACTTTATGGCGAGTGTCAGCCATGAATTGCGCACGCCGCTCAACGGCATTCTCGGCGTCACGCAGATGCTCGAGGAAACCCAACTGAACACGGAGCAGCGCGAGTGGGTAAAGCTGTTGTCGGGCGCGGGGCATTCGCTGCTCGGCATGGTGAACGACCTGCTCGACCTCGAGCGCGCCGTGCACGACGGAATCGGGCTGCGCCCCGAATGGGTGAATCTGCGCGAACTCGTGCGCGACATGGCGGGAGTGTTCGCCGTGACGGCGCGGCAGAAGGGAATCAGTTTTGAAGTGAGCGGCGCCGATACGCTTCCCGAGAAGGCTCGGGTGGATGCGGAGCGCTTCCGGCAGATTCTCAACAATCTGACCGGTAATGCCCTGAAGTTCACGAACAAGGGCAGCGTGTCGTTGCGCTTCGCCTGGGAGGAATCGGGCAGGACCTTGAGGCTCGCCGTCGTCGATACGGGCATCGGGATCGCTGAAACGGCCCAGAAAAGGGTCTTTGAGAAGTTCTTCCAGGCCGACCAGTCCATCTTCCGGCGTTTCGGCGGCACCGGTTTGGGCCTGGCGATTGTCAAAGAGATCGTGACGGCGATGAACGGCGAAGTGCAGTTTGAAAGCGCACCCGGCGTCGGATCCACGTTCCGGGTGGCGATCCCGTTGGAACTGGCGGACGCCGAGGTTGCTCCGGCCCGGCCGTCACGCTCGGCCAACATTCTGCTGGTTGAGGACAACCTGGTGAATCAACGGGTGGCCGAGGGACTGCTCAGGAAGTCCGGGCACCGGGTCGTATCGGTGTGCGACGGAAGCGCCGCCATACACGCCTGGCGTCAAGAGAAGTTCGACATGGTGCTGATGGATTGCCAGATGCCGGGATTGGACGGTTATCAGACCACGGCGGAGATTCGCCGCCTCGAACGGAACGGCGAGCGCACTCCGATCATCGCGGTTACGGCCGGTATGGAACGTGAACGCGGGCAGAGCGCCGGCATGGACGGTTTTATCAACAAGCCTCTCGATTTCGGTGAACTCAACCGGGTTCTGGAGACCTGGCTGTCGCGTTAGCCGGGGTTCCGCTCATATCAGCGGTTTGCGAAGCGAGCAGTCCGACGATGGAGCTGAACAGCCGCGATTTCACTTCATAACGCTGTGGAGCGCGCGTGATGTAGCGGACCACGACATCGATGCCGTTCACGGTCGGTTTCAGGTCGATTGCCGGCTTGCCGGAGAAAGGCCGGGTGCCGTACTGCCGGGTAACGCGCTCCCATTCGTGTTCGGCCAGCTGCGCATCGGATTCGGTTTCGCGGGCCACCGTGTCGCGAATCTGTTCGGATAACGCGTAGGGATTCGCGCCTAGCGGGAGCGTGACCTGCAGCTCGTCCCACAGCCACTGGCCTTCGGTCGAGAAATTGAAGAAGTGGTTCTCGATGGCGTACTTGTTGACGAAGGCCACACGACGCCCGGTGGGGTGCCCGGTGGACGTCCAGTTTCCCATCTCGAGCAGGACGGTTTTGAGCAGGCCGATTTCGATCACCTCGCCGCCCACGCCTTCGATTTCCACCCAATCGCCGATCCGGATGCCGTTCTTGCCGATGAGCGCGAACCAGCCGAAGAAGGCCACGACGAAATCCTTGAGCGCGACGGTAAGTCCCGCCGTGGTGAGCCCGATGAGCGTGGTGGCCTGGGTGGGCGTTCCGAAAATCACCAGCAGGATGAGCAAAGCGGCCGCGCCCTGAACGAGGATGGACGAAATGACGCGCACCTGGTGCAGTCGGCGCCGGTCGCGGTCTGTGCCGAGCGCCCGGCGAACGGCCGAGCTGGTGAGAATGGCCGCGAGGATGATGGCGAGAATCAGGGCGAGCGATCGCGTTGCGTCGTGCAGCACCATCTGGCGGCGGGCGTCGATGGCCGATTCCCAGCGGCGATAGACTTCGGCGAGTTGCAGGGAGTCCTGCTCGCGTTTGTCCTGTTCGCTGAGCGATAGTTTCTGGTTCGACAGTTGCTTGAGCCGAGCCACCACGGCGGCGGTATCTTCGGCGTCGTTCGGATCGCCTGCCGAGCCGATGTTCTGTTCGATCGACTGATGCCGCCCCCGCAACTGGCCTGCGTACTCGATCGCCTCTTTCTGCGCCGATTGCACCTGCTTGCGCCGCGAGGTGAGATCGAGCCACGCCTCGAGTTGTCCGGCAAGCGTGCACGAATAGAGGGCCTCGGCCGGCTTGCTCTGCTGCGAACCGTGCAGGAGCGCCTGATGTTCCTGAAGCTGCTGCTCGACACGGGCGCGCGGGTCGCCGCCAAGGCGCACCAGGTCTTCCCGGGCGTCCTCGAGTTCATTCCTGGCGAGCGCCACTTGAGCCTTGAGCAGTTCGAGGGTGTCCGAGGAATCGCCTTTGCCATTGAGCGCGTCGATTTGCTTTTCGCCGGCTGCGATCTGTGTTTTGAGGCTCGCGATCCGGTCGGCAGCCTCTTTCACGGGTCCGCCGGCGGCCGGCTTGGGAGTGGCGGCTTCGCGGAGCGCGGTGCCGAAGCCGAGGTCGACTTCGTGGTCGGCGACGCGGAGAGCCTCGGCGGCGAGGGGTTGTTCCTCGGTGGTGGAGTGAAATGCCGAGAGGCGCCCCGCGGTTTTCAACAGGCGATCATCAACGGGCGGCGAAGTCGTGTTGCGTGCGGTTCCGGCGCCGCCCGGAGTGGTGGCAAACCACAGGACGATCAGAGCCACCAACAGCAAACCCGCAACTGCCGCCGGAAGATGATGAAGGTAGCGTTTCACCGGAATCCCTTCAGCATACCGGGTATGCTGTGTGAATGGCTCGATTGGCGCAGGCGGCGATATTCGCCGCGGTTTCGCTTCTTTATGCCGCTCCGGACCTGCCTGGTGTTCGCGAGCAGGCGGGCATTCAGCAGCAATGGCTGCGCGCGCGGCTCGAACGCGTTCTCCCCGCGCTCATGCGGAAGCACGGGATCGACATGTGGATTGTCGATTGCCGCGAGTACGCCGAGGATCCCGTTTACCTCTCCCTGGTGTCGCCGACCGTGTTCGCTGCCCGGCGGCGGACCATCTACGTCTTCCATGATCGCGGCGAGGGCGGGCTGGAGCGTCTGGCGCTCGGCGGCGGCTCGAACGGCGCGCTGTACCAGGTTTACCGCGACCCCGATGTGAAAGGGCGCGAGGTTTACGGCGACGCTCAGTGGACGCTGCTTCGCAAGCTGGTTGACGAACGGAAACCGAAACGGATCGCCATCAATGTCTCGCAGACGCACGCCTTCGCCGACGGTCTCTCGTCGGGCGAGCGCGAGAAGCTCGAGGAAGCCTTGGGAGGCGAAAACCTGAAGAAGGTGGTTCGCTCCGAGAATCTCGCGCTCGAGTACCTGGAAACGCGGATCCCCGAAATGCTTCCCTATTACCGGCGCATGATGGAGATCGTCCACTCGCTGATCGCCCGCGGATTTTCGAGCGAAGTGATCGTGCCCGGGAAAACCACCAACCAGGACGTGGTGTGGTGGTTGCGGCAGCAGGTCGCCGACCGTGGCCTGGGGACCTGGTTTCAACCCGAGGTTCAAGTGCAAAAGGCGGAAGCCGCGGGGGTGAACCTGCTGGCTGAGAACGCGCCCATCGTGATCGAGCGGGGCGACGTGCTGCACGTTGATTTCGGGATCACGGCAATGCGTCTCAGCACGGATACCCAGCACATGGGGTATGTGCTCAGGAAAGGCGAGACCGGTCCGCCTCCAGGTATCCTGCGCGCGCTCGCTAACGGCAACCGGCTACAGGAGTTGCTGCTCGAACGGATCAAACCCGGCAGGACCGGGAATGAGGTTCTGTCCGATACTCTGGCCGCGATGAGAAGCGAGGGGATTCAGGGGTCCGTGTACACGCACCCGATTGGCGACCACGGACACGGAGCGGGTCCGCTGATCGGATTGTGGGACCGTCAGGAAGGGGTTCCCGGGCGGGGAGACGTACGGGTGATTCCCGATTCGTGGTTCTCGATCGAGCTCGCGGCCAGGACTCCGATTCCGGAGTGGGGTGGGCGGGAGTTATTTGTCGGGCTCGAGGAGGATGCCGCCATCGACGCCGCCGGGCGCGTCGACTGGGTGCTCCGCCGGCAGACACGGTTCCACCTGGTGAAGTGAAGCGTCAGGCGGTGGCCGCGGCCGCGGACAGGCGGATGAGCGGGCGCGCCGGTTCCGTAGCTTCGAAGTAGGCGTGTGCGAACGTAGGCAGCATGGGTGTGCAGGCGTGATCGGAGTACATCTTTTGAAACACCGCCTCGATTCCCGTCGCGCTCAGGTTACCGCAAAGGCTCGCCACTTGCGCTGCGCGCTGGCGTGCACAGTGGTGGCATTCCAGCCCCACCGTGAGACACATCTCCGGCTTGGAAGTTACGTTCGGCTGATCCATACTGGACTAACTATTTGGCGAAGTTTGATTATTGCCGTTCGGCTTCGAATCGTAAAGCGATCTTGCGCAGGTTTGAAAGATTCTTTTTGCGGGTAGCCCCGGTTAGTGCTTCTGGGACGTACTGGAACCATCATATTCGGGCACCGTGGACCGACTGCGAAAGCGATGCGAACTCCGTCTCGGTGACGAGGTGGAAACGCAGTTCGAGCGACGTGTAGCCGCGGAGCGTGGTCTGCATCGCGCTGGTCGGAATCTCGGGGGACGCCAGATGCATCCGCCCCGACGCCACCTGGAACGGCAGGACGCGCCAATCCCGCATGATTTGGGCAGGGAGCGCGCGGGCGGCGCCCGGCGAGATGCGCTCGGGCGCGCCCGCCGGAACCCCGCCCTGGATGCTGAGCGCCTCAAACAGTTCCTCCTCTGAAATGAGGCCGAGCGCCACCAGATGTGCGCCGATGCGGACGCCGCCGGGTTGAGTGGCGAGCGCGCGCTCGAGCGCTTCCCGCTCGACGTAGCCGGATCCGGCCAGGATTTCTCCGAGCTTTCGCCTTTGCGTCTCGAGCGCCGCCCGACCCGGGTAGGAGTGGGCGGTTTTGAGCCACACGAGCGGTTCGCGGCGGATCCTCGCCCGAGCGAAACGGACCATCGCGGCGCAGGTGGCGGTGGCGTTAATGAAATTGGCTGGAACCAGCCGGAGGGGCGACAGGCAGGCGAACCACCACCCGTACACGCGCGCCACATAGCCCATCCGGACCAGCGTGCGCACGATCTGCAGGATCAAAGTGACCGCGCAAAGGCCGACAATCCAGTCAGGCGGCGCGATGCGGTGCCACATACGGGTGGTGACTCCGTAGAACGTGATGGCGTTGGTGAGCAGGCTTAAGGGGCTGCCGAGCAGCCCTTTGCGGTCGCGCCATAGCCAGTAGAGTTGGCGCCACCCGCCGGTCCATCCGTGGCGTTGCCAGCCCTGGAGCGCGATGCCCGTCACCCAGCGCGTGCGCTGGCGGATGGCGGAACGGCAGGTTTGCGGAAAGTATTCGCGCGTCGCCATCCAGCTATCGCCGGAACGGCAGGGAGGAACGAAGATTTGCCGAAAGCCGAGGTCGTGAATGCGGCGTCCGTTCTCGTAATCCTCGGTGAGGCACTCGGGGTCGAAGATGCGGTTCGCTTCGGAAACGGCCAGCGCCTCGAGCGCCCTGCGCGAGTACGCGGTTCCGACGCCCGCGGACGGCACAAATCCGCCCATGCGGTTGCGAACAACCAGGTCGCGGGTCTGGAACTCGGCAAACTCGTCGCAATACATGCCGTGGGTGAGGGCGAGCGGCGGAGTCTTCAAGGCGAGCACTGGGATTTGCACGAAGTCGGAGGTGCGCGAATAGTAATTGATGGAGCGAAGCGAATCGGGGTGAATCAGGTCCTCGGCGTCGTGGGTCAGGACGAGGTCGAAAGTCTCTCCGGTCCGCTCCTCGTGAAGCAGCATGCGCTGATAGATCCAGTTGAGGCAATCGGCTTTGGATGTGGGACCGTCGTGGGGGCAAAGCGCGAGATGCACATTGTTGAACCGCCCCTCCATTTCGCGGACCACATCGAGCGTCGGCTCGTCGTTCGGGTATCCGCCCGCGAAGATGGCGTAGTTTCGATAGCGAATGGCGGCGATGTTGTGCGTGATCATGCTGCCGGCGACGGCGGACTCCTGCCACAACGGCAGGAAGATGGCGATTCGCCGTTCAGGCAGATCGAGCGCTTCGGGCGCAGGCGCGGGAAAGAGAGGACGGCGGTGGAACCGGGCGGCAATCCAGGCGGAAAACCAGGCGAGATCGATGAACAGGTCGTCAAGACCGCTGAACAGCAGGTAGCAGGCGAGCGCGGGCATGGCGCGCAGGATTGAACCGTCGACCCACGCCACGGCGTGCTGCCACAAGTCTCCCACATGGGATAGTGGGAAACGGCCTGGAAAGTTCTCAGGAAATCGCCGCGCTGAGGCGGGTCTCGAGGGTGCGGCGCACAACATCGATGATGCGCTTCACGTCCGGTCCTTGCGCCACCGGACCGTGCCCGCATAGGACCGTGGCGGGATTCAGATCCTCGATGCGGCGGAGCGAATCGAGCCACATGCGCCAGTCGGCGGGCGCGCCGGCGTCGAGGTTCGGCAGATAGTTGTTGATCAGGCAGTCGCCCGCGAACAGGACGCGATCGGAGGGGATCCACACCGAAAGGTTGGAGACCGTGTGGCCCGGAGTAAACAAGATCCGGGCATCGCACCCACCCAGGTCGAACTGCTGACCATCGTGAGCGCTGTTCGCGGCATTGGCGAGGCGTGTTCCTGAGAAAAACGCGTCTTCTTCATGGGCGGCGCGGCGCGCGGCGTTGAGGATGGCATCGTTGTACTCGGCCTTTTCGGCCTGGAATTCAGCCTCGGCGCGGGTAGCGGCGGGATGCGCCCAGATTTCGATTCCACGGTCCTCGAAGAAGCAATTGCCGAGTACGTGGTCGAAGTGCCGCTCGGTGTTGACGACGGCGAGCGAGTTCGAGGTCCGGACCGCGCTCGCGTAGCCGTGCACGGTGGCTCCGGCGAGCGCGCTTCCGCCGGTATCGATGACCAGTGTGACGGCATCGCCGACGGCGAACCCGGCATTGACGCTCCACGGGGGAGAATAAGCGAGTCCAGTGACGGCGTAGCAGCGCCGGCTGATGCGCATAACCGAGGATAGCAGCGTGCGCTAGGATGGCCATGTGAACTGGCGGTTAACGGCGGCGCTCATCTGGTTGGGATTCGCCGCCGGAGCCGATTTCACTTTCGCCATCATCGGCGACCGCACGGGAAACGCGCAGTTCGGCGTGTATCAGCACACCTGGCGCGAGGTGGACCGCTCGGGCGCCGCTTTCGCCATCAACGCCGGGGATTCGATTCAGGGCGGTGATGATGCATCGGCGGCTGAACAATGGACCGATATTGAGCCGCTTCTGAAGCGCAAGCTGCCGTTTTACCTGGTGCCCGGCAATCACGACATCTGGTCGCCCAAATCGGAACAGATCTGGCGCCGGGTGACGGGGCACGCGCCGGATTACAGCTTTACGCACGGCGACGCGCACCTGGTGGTTCTCGACAACAGCCGCGGCGAGGCGCTCACGCCCGGGCAGATGGCATTTCTCGAACAGGACCTCCAGAAACACGCGAGCGTGCCGGTTAAAATCGTGGTCTTTCACAAGCCGTTCTGGCTGGTGCCCGTGATGCTGCGGAACGCCGATTTCGCGCTGCACGCGATGGCGCGAAAATACGGCGTTCAGGCCATCGTCTCGGGGCATGTTCACCGCTTCGGCTATTGGAAACTGGACGGCGTCGATTATGTATTGATGGGCAGTTCGGGCGGGCAGTTGCGAGGGGACCGGTTTTCAGAAGGCTGGTTTTTTCACTGGATCGAGGCCAAGGTGCACGGTGGCGAGGTGACGTTCGTGGTTCACGAACTGCCGGCGCCCGACGGCGAAGGGCGTGTGTTCCCCGCCGCCGAATGGACTTCGTTCCGCTAAACTGAAAATCGTGATCCACCGCTTCATCCTGCACAACGACCGCATCTGCGACGCCGCTGCTCCCGTGCTGTCGCCCGGTCAACTCGGCTTGCTCGCCGGTTGGGGTATTTTTACGACGATCCGGGTCTCGGGCGGCGTGCTGTTTGCCTTCGACCGCCATTGGCGGCGCATGAAGCGGGACGCCGAACTCATGAACGTGCCGTTCCCCTCCGACCCGGCGGCGATGGAACGAAACCTGCAAAGCCTGGTGGATGCCAACGGCAAGCCCGATGTCACGCTGCGGGTTTGCCTGGTGCGCAATCGGGGCGGAATGTGGGAAGGTCCGGGCAATACGCGGGACTTCGATCTGATTGCGTTGACGGCGGACCTGCGGACGTGGGGCGAGTCGGTGCGGTTGGGCGTCGTGCCGCAGGGACGTCACGCGGGGTGCGAATTCGCCGGAACCAAGATCCTGTCGTGGGCGCAGAACCTCACCTGGTACGAACGGGCGCACGAGCAAGGTTTCGACGAAGTAGTGCTGCTCAACGAACGCGAAGAAGTGGCTGAATGCACGTCGGCCAATATTTTCGTGGTGAACAACGGGGTTGTGAGAACGCCGCCGCTCTCCTCCGGGTGCCTGCCGGGCGTTACCCGCAACGTGCTGCTCGAGCAAGTGCGCGTGCCGGGGATCACCGTCGAAGAGCATCCGCTGCGGCTCGAGGACATGGAACGCGCCGAACAGGTGTTCATCACCTCCACGACGCGCGGTCTGCTTCCGGTGTCGCACATCGAAGGCTTGACGGTGCGCAACCAGGGCGACGTCTGCGGGCAACTGGCGGCTGCTTTCGAGGACTACGTCCGGAGTTATGTGGAAGCTCACGCCCCCGTTCGGACGAGCGGCGTATGATCGGAGAAGGAGGTCTTTTTGTGAAATCCAGGGTCCTGATTGCATTCATCGCGATGTTTGGTTTTGCCGCGGCGCTTGTGGCGCAGTCCAAGGCGGGCGGGCATGTCAAGCAGGTGGACGCGAAGTACGTCTGCATGATCAACAAGAAGGTCTTTAAGACCGAGCAGATCGCGGTGCCGGTTGAGGGCAAGACGTATTACGGCTGCTGCGACATGTGCAAATCGAAGCTGACCGACGATGCCAAGAGCCGCATGGATACCGACCCGGTGAGCGGCAAAGAAGTGGACAAAGCTACCGCGGTAATCGGGACGGACGCCGACGGCAACGTGTACTTCTTCGAGAACGCCGACAATCTGAAGAAGTTCCGCGTGCCGGCCAAAAAGGCCACCGATTAGCGCGCTCGACGTGCCGGAACTCGACGGTAGAACGGTTCTGGTCACGGGCGCAGCCCGCCGTTTGGGCCGCGCGATCGCACTGCGCCTGCATGCCGCCGGCGCGCGCGTGGCCATTCATTATCACGAGTCGGAAACCGATGCCCGGCGCACCGCGGAGGAATGCGGGAACGCGCCCTTGTTCCGCGCCGACCTCACCCGCGTGGCCGAAATCGAGGATCTGTTCGCGAACGTCGAGGGTCATTTCGGCCGCCTGGACGCGCTGGTGAACAATGCTGCCCGCTTCACCCGTTTCGATCCGCTCGAGATCACCGAAGCCGACTGGGACTTCATTCACGACATGAACCTGAAGGCGACGTTTTTCTGCTGCCAGCAGGCAGCGCGGCGGATGAAGGCGGCGGGCGGCGGACGGATCGTGAACATCGGTTCGCTCGGGGGCTTGCGGCCGTGGGGTCATCACGCGCACTATTGCGCTTCAAAGGCGGGAGTGCTGATGCTGACGCGCGCGCTGGCCAAAGCGTGGGCTCCTGAGATCTCGGTGAACTCGGTGGCGCCGGGCGTGATCCCGATGGGCCGCACGGATGCGCGCATCGAAAGATTGGTAGCCGCCACCCCGGCGCGCCGCGCGGGCGAGGCCGATGAGGTGGCCGGCGCGGTGCTCTACTTTTTGAGCGCCTCGACGTTCATCACCGGGCAGACGATCGCGGTCGACGGCGGATTGAGCCTGCGCTAATCCGCAGTACACTGGAACCACGTCTATGCGCACGCTGCTCGTGGTGATCTCGCTCGCCTCCGTCTCCTGTTCCGGATCGAAAGAAGCGCCCAAGCCGGAGCCGAAGGGCGCGGCCAAATCGCAACCCGTGGCCCCCATGGCCGAGAACATCAAGAATCCGCTGGCCCGCCATATCGAAGTCGCGGGCATCCGCATGAGCGAAAAGCCGGGCGGCAAACTGGTGGTGACCGCGGTGGTGATCAATCACTCGCAGGCCGATATCGCCGACCTGGCGATTGAGCTGACGACACCGGCTTGCACCGTGGCGATGAAGGTAGGCGCGCTCGCGCCCGAACAGGCCAAGGATTCGACGGGCGAGTGTTCGACCCAACTGCGCGTTTACGAGTTGCCGGACTGGCAGTTTGTGCGTCCCGCGTTCAAGATCACCGCGCCTGCCGAGTAACTCAGGTTATTTCTCGGCGCCGCCCAGCAGCTTCTTGAACAGATCGAGTGCCGACTTGGATTCGCCGCCGGGCGCTTCGATTTCAGGCGACTTGCCCTTGATGACCTCGATGGCTTCCTTTTTGACGAAAGTCGTCTCCATCGGGATGATGCGCGATGCCCGCCACTTTGTGGAGAAGCCCGGTGCTCCGACCTCGCCGGTTCCGAGGCTCAACCGGATGTCGTAGAAGTCCGCTACGGGCATCCGGAACGCAGCCTGACGGCTCTCCTTGGTTCCCCAAACGAGCGTGTAAGGTCCGTTGGACGTGCCGCCGAACTCGGTATCACCGTCCGCCTTGTCGAATCCGAGAGTCTTGATTGGGACGCACTTGCGATTCGCTTCGGTATCGTCCTCCGGATTCAGGCAATGCTTTGGCGCTTCTCCGCAGGGACCGGCGCAGACGGTCAGGTAACCGCCATTGACCGCGGTTTGACGCACGCCGCGATTCTCGACGCTGAGCGAGACAGTGACCAGCGTCGATTTGTGGTCGGGCTCGAGCGCGTGGGCTTCGCCCGAAAGACCAATGTCAATTTGCGTGGCCAGCAGTCCCTGGCCAATCCAGGTGAGCGCCAGAATCACGCCGAGGCAGGCCGCAATCACTTTGAAAGCGCTTAGCGTACCTTCGTGAGTGCTGTCTGGCTTTAGCAGCTCCAGACCTTTGCTGATCAGCAAGCGCACCAGGAGCCAGTACATCGCGGCGCCTATGATTGTGATCAGGAGAAGTACCAGAAGGGCAATCGGACGGCGCGTCAGTTCAGCCTGAAGGGTTCCGTCCTCAATGGATTTCCAGGGCTGTTGGACAGCCAGCTCAAAAACGAGCACCACCGCAAAAGCAATCCATCCCGGATGTTTCAAGTTCTTTTTGAGCCACTCCATGAGTTCATTGCATTTAGCTCTTAATTGAGGGATCCAAGACTCAAACGGCATCGTAGACACACGCCGGCCTATGTGACCAAGCTCTTGGGATTCACAACGGATTTCAGCGTTCTTGTGTGGGTTTAGAGGGGCGTCCGCCACGCCGGAGACAGGCGGACGCCCCTGAAAGTTCTAGAAATCGTCCTCAGCCGCCGACTTCTTTTTGCCTTTGCGCCTCATGATGATGACGACGACGCACACCACCGCGAGAGCGCCGCATACGATTTGAACAAGGGTTTGGTCCACGGTTGGAACGATTCCTTTCTATCCGATTTTGCTCTTCAGCACGTCGATCAATTCTTTAACAGCGGCGGCGCTCTTGTCGAGCATCGCTTTCTCCTCGGGCTGAAGCGCGATTTCGTACACCTTCTCGATGCCGCCCGCGCCGAGTTTCACCGGCACGCCGACAAACAGTCCATTGATGCCGTACTCGCCTTCGAGGTAGGCGGCGCAGGGCAGCACCTTCTTCTTGTCTTTCAGAATCGATTCGGCCATTTCAACGGCGGCTGCCGAGGGCGCGTAATAGGCGCTGCCGGTCTTGAGGTATTTGACGATTTCGGCGCCGCCGTCGCGGGTGCGCTGCACCAGGCGGTCGAGCGTCGCTTTGTCGAGCAGTTCGGCGAGCGGAATGCCCGAAACGCTCGAAAGCCGCGTGACCGGGACCATGGTGTCGCCGTGSCCGCCGAGCACCACGGCGGTGACGTTCTCCACCGAGACTTTCAGTTCCTGGGCGATGAAGGTGCGGAAACGCGCCGTGTCGAGCACGCCCGCCATGCCGATGACGCGCTGCTTGGGGAACTTCGAAACGGTGAACGAGGTCCAGCACATCGCATCGAGCGGGTTGGTGACCAGGATGAGAATGCTGTTGGGTGAATATTTCGCCGCCTGTTCGGTGGCGGTCTTCACCACCTCGTAGTTGGCAAACAGCAGGTCATCGCGCGACATTCCCGGTTTGCGGGGGAAGCCGGCGGTAATGATGACAATATCGGAGTTGGCCGTAGGCTCGTAATCGTTGGCTCCGGTGATGGTGACATCGTAGCCTTCAATGGGTCCCATCTGAAGCGTATCGAGGCCTTTGCCCTGCGGAACGCCTTCCACGACGTCCACCAGCACGACGTCCGCGAGTTCTTTGTGCGCGATGTTCACCGCGCAGTTTGCGCCGACATTGCCGGCGCCGACTACCGTTATTTTTTTACGCATATGAAAAGAAAAGTATAATCCCTTCTGGCCGCGCTCGGCGCGCCGCATTGCATTTCGTTGAGGGGGAACACTCGCTTGCCACTATACTTCGAAGACTTCGAAATTGGAAATACCAGTAAATCGCGCGGCCGCACGGTGACCGAAGCCGACATCGTCAACTTCGCCGGCGTGTCGGGCGATTTCGTGGAACTGCACATGAACGAGGAGTACGCCCGGCAGGGGCCTTTCGGCCGGCGCATCGCGCACGGACTGCTGGTGCTCAGCATCTCGAGCGGGCTCGGAGTCCGCATGCACGACATGAGCGACACCATCATCGCCTTCTATGGAATCGACAAGCTGCGTTTCGTCAAGCCGACCTTTATCGGCGATACCGTCCACGTCGAAAAGAAGGTGGTGGACAAGCGCGAGAAGGACGCCAACGGCGTGCTCACCTTCGAGACCCAGGTGGTGAATCAAAAAGGCGAGCCGGTGATTGTCTACACCGACAAGCTGATGGTGAAGCGGCGCGGCGCATGACGGCGCTCGACGGCATTCGCGTTCTCGACCTGACGCGCCTGCTGCCCGGCGCGGTGGCCACTCAGATCCTGCGCGATTATGGCGCGGAGGTGGTGAAGGTCGAGCCGCCCGGCTCAGGCGATTATGCGCGCTCGCTGTTGTCGGGCGGCGGCAGCAACCCGATGTTTGAAGCCACCAACCGGGGCAAGAAGAGCGTTGTGCTCGACCTCAAGTCCGAAGCCGGGCGCGAGGCGTTGCTGCGAATGAGCGAGTCCGCCGACGTGCTGGTCGAAGGCTTCCGTCCCGGCGTCATGGAGCGGCTTCAATTGGGCTGGGACGTGCTGCATGCGCGCAATCCGCGACTGATCTTTGCAACGCTGACCGGTTACGGGCAGGGCGGCGCCTATCGTGACCTGGCCGGTCATGATCTGAATTACCTGGCGCTGGCGGGCGTGCTCGACCTGATTGGCGCAAAAGACGGTCCTCCGGCGATTCCCGGCGTGCAGATTGCGGACATCGCGGGCGGCTCGCTCCAGGCAGTCATCGGCATTCTCCTGGCGCTGCACGCGCGCCAGCGGACCGGCGAGGGCCAACGCGTCGACGTTTCGATGAAGGACGGCCTGGCCGCGCTGTTGACCATCCCGCTCGCGCTCGGCTCCCGTCCCCGCGGTGACGATACGCTGAGCGGGCGCTATGCCTGCTACAACCTTTACCGGTGTTCGGACGGGCGCTGGCTGACGGTGGCGGCGCTCGAAGGGCGGTTCTGGCGGAATCTGTGCGAGGCGCTCGGCGTCGAGGAACTGGTGGCGGGGCAATTCGCTCCCGCGCAGGATGAGGCCAAGCAGAAACTGGCCGCGATTTTCGCTACCCGGCCGGCGGCTGTGTGGTTCGAGCAGCTCGGGCCGAAAGACTGCTGCGTGGCTCCGGTGCTGAGCGTCGCCGAGGCAGGGACGTTCGAGGATTGTCCGCGGTTGAGCGCAACCCCGGCTCGGAAGGACGGCCGGGCGCCGGAACTCGGCGAGCACCAGAACAGTTAAGCGTGCGCGGCCGTGGAGATGATCCGGCGGAGGTCATCGCGGATAACGTCCGCCGGTCCATGAGCGTCTTCGGGAAGCAGACGCAACGCCTGCTGAGCTGCTTCGGCGGCCTCACCCATCCGTCCTTCAGCGGACAGGACCATCGCTTCGGCGTGCAACACGGTTTCGCGAGGCAAGCGGCCCGCCGGTTTCACCTGGTCCATATGGACGCGCGCCAGGTCTGCATGGCCCAGGCGGGCGTAGATGCCCGCGGCTGTCGCATGCAGGATGGGTTGAAACGGTTTGGCCCACTGATCGATGTTTTCGAGCGCCTGTTCGACCCAGGAGCGCGCTGCGGCCAGGTCCCCACAGTCTTCGTGGTAACAGGCGCGCAGCCAGGCCGCGGAAACGCCGTCGTTGCTGCGGTCGCCGGGAACAGTGCTTGATTCCACCAGTTGAGCGGGCCAGTCGCGCGGCCGAAGCGTGTGACACATCCCGGACAGGACGGCCATCGAAGCCCATCGCTCGGCGGGCGGACCTCCGCGAAACAATTGCAGCAACCGCGCGCCGTCGCTTTTGTAACCGCCGCTCGAGGCCGGGAGTAGGGTGGCGAGCGCGATAACCAGCGACAATGCGCCAGCTATTCCGAGCAGGATAGCGAGGTCGTTGTGGGAACCGGCCATCCAATACGCGGGGGCGAGCAGCAGAGCGCCGATGAGCGAGAAGCTCGGGCCACCGGCGACGACGAGCAGCAGCGCGCGAAGCATGGAGTCACCGGATTTCGCCGCGCCGTTCAGCGGCGCGGTGGCAGCCAGGCCACCCCACAGTGCCGGTTGCCGGTTGAAGCGGAGCCTGAGCCGGTTGTAGGATCGTTCGATCTTTAAAGGTCCCGCGGCCAGCAGAAGCAGGCGGAAGCCGGACAGCCAGCCTCCCGCGACGTGCCCCAATTCATGCCAGAGAATCGTCATCCAGGCCAGAACCAGAACAGCCGCGAAGTGCCATTCGGCCAGGTGCGGCAGTTTCCCGGCGGCTTTGAGCCTGGAGGCAATGAGGAATCCCCCGATACCGCCGACGAGGGCAAAGCCAAGAGACGTGGCGATTAACCGGACCGTGTTTTTGGTGGAATTCGCGCGGCTCACGCGAGGCAGATGCAACCGGGGAAGGAGAGATGCAAAGAATTACAAGGGCAGGCTTCAAAGAGCATGGTGGATTCAGTTTGCGGCGTTTCTTTGAATCCACCATGCTGCTGTACGCACAACCGTTGGGGGCCAACGACTATGCGCGGCGCTTGCGGATGAGGCCGAGAGCCATCAGGCCGGCGCCGAACATGAGATAGGTGCTCGGCTCGGGGACCGGGTTGGTAACCCAGAGGAACTCCTGCTGACCGGACTTGTAGCGGGTGTCAGAGCCGGCCACGTCGGTCGAGGTCAGGACGCGCAGGTTGCTCTTGATCGTGTTGAAGCCGGCGGAGTTGGTGTTCTTGAAGTTGATCGCGTTGTTGATCCAGGTGGCGATCCCGGAAAGACCCGGTTCGGGAACGGCGGGCGCGCCGGTCTGCGCCAGCAGGGTCCAGATGGCGTTCTGGATCGCGAAGTCGTCAGTCGTCGGAGCCGGGCTGCCGCCCGAGAACGGGAACGTGTATTGCGTGATCAGCCAGGCGGCGAGCACGTAGCGATCGGAGGCCGTCAGCGTACCTGACCCCGGGTTATAAGCGAAGCTCGAGGTCGTGCCGTAACGGGTCTTGGAAAGATCGGTTGAGTCGCTCAGGTAAGCGTTGTAGCTGGTCTGGTTGATCGAGTTCTGATAATCAATGCAGAACAGGTCGAAAACCGGGCCCGAGTTAACCTGGCCTTGAAAGCGTCCTCCGCCGTCAATCGAATAGTCGTGACCGACCTTCGTGAAGTTGACCTGGATTGGAGCCGCAAACGCCATCCCGGCAAATACGAGCCAAAGCAGAGCGAAAGCGGAAAGTTTTGTATATCTGGACATTTTGTGAACTCCCATAGTGTGCGTTTCCCAGCAGCAGATTCGCATTCCGCGCGGGGCTCACGAATGGGTCCGATGGGCTAACAGGTACTGGCAACTTCTCCGTACCATCACCCAGGGGGAGAACTTCTCCGGCATTTCCTACAGAACTCGCCGGAGTTGTGTTTTGAACAAGTTAAGGCTCGTATCCGTTCTGGTGTACCAGAACGCCCTCCGCCGGCTCCGGGCCTTGCTCCGGAACCCGTGTACTACCGGCGGCTCCGGCATGGATCGCAATTGCCCTGGGGTTTTAGGTAGAATTGAACCCAACAATATGCGCTCGGGCTGGTTTTTTCTGGGTTTGACGATGGGGGGCGCCACTTTCGCGGCTGTCGACTTTCAGCGCGATATCCGGCCGATTCTGTCGAACAACTGCTTCCAGTGCCACGGACCGGATAAAGACTCGAGAATGGCCGGCCTGCGGTTGGACCGGCACGACGAAGCCTTCGCTGCCCGGGCCAACGGCGCGGCCATCGTGCCGGGCGACCCCGCCCGCAGCCTGCTCTACCAGCGCATCACTGCGAGCCGTCCCGCTCTGCGCATGCCGCCCGCATCAGCGCATAAGGAATTGACTGCGGCGCAAGTGAATACGCTGAAGGACTGGATTGCAGCCGGGGCGCCGTGGAAGGAGCCCTGGGCCTTTGTGGCTCCTGTTCGTCCGCCTATCCCTAACGTCAGGAGAACGAACTGGGTTCGCAATCCGATCGACGCCTTTATCCTTTCCAAATTGGAAGCCGCCGGTTTGACTCCGGCTGGTGAAGCCGAACGCCGCCGCCTGGCCCGGCGCGTTTCACTCGACGTGACGGGACTCCCGCCGCGGCCCGAAATGGTGGAGAGCTTTGTTAACGACCGGTCGCCCGGCGCGTACGAAAAGATGGTGGACCGGCTGCTCGAATCGCCCGCATGGGGCGAGCATCGCGCCCGCTACTGGCTGGATGCGGCGCGGTACGGCGACACCCACGGGATCCACATCGACAACTACCGCGAGATGTGGCCCTATCGCGACTGGGTGATTCAGGCGTTCAACCGCAACCTGCCCTTCGATCAGTTCACCGTCGAACAACTTGCGGGCGACCTGCTGCCGTCCCCATCGCTCGATCAGTTGATCGCCACCGGTTTCCAACGCTGCAATGTCACGACCAACGAAGCCGGTATTATTTCGGAAGAATACGAGGCCATCTACGCCAAGGACCGCGTGGACACGACCGGCGCGGTATGGCTGGGCCTCACCATCGGCTGCGCCACTTGCCACGATCACAAGTTCGATCCGCTCACGCAGCGCGATCACTATTCTTTGGCCGCATTCTTTCGCAACACCACTCAGCCGGTGATGGACGGCAACGTCAGCGATACCCCGCCCGTGATCGTGGTTCCGCGGCCTGAAGATCGCGCCCGATGGGCGAGCCTGCGAGGCGAACTGGCAGCTGTCCGGGAACAACTCAAGAGCCTGCCGCAAGGGGATTCCGGCAGCGAGCCGGACGCTGGCGAGGTCTTCGCGCGGCGCGAAGAAACAGAGTTCGCCGCCAAGCAGGCGATCGATGTCGAGGCAACGGGATTGTTCGATGTCGCGCGGCCGTTCAGCATCGCGTTCCGGATGCGGATGCCGAAAACCGAGGAATCGCTGGTGGCCTTCAGCCAGTACATAGCCGGCGATGAAAAGAAGAAGACCAAATCGCGGGGCGTCCTGTTTGAGATCGGCGCGCGTGTGCCGAATTTCCGGGTCACCGGCGATAAGGGCGATACGGTGGACATACGCGCGGGGCACCTCGACCAACTCGCGCCGGGCACATGGACCCACGTGGTGCTGACCTACGACGGTTCGGGCGAGCGTCAGGGCTTCAGTCTTTATCTGAACGGCAAACCGGTTGAGATCCAGGGTTCAGAGCCGCTTACGCGCGTGAAGGGCAACTTCGCCGTCGCCGCGCCCCTGCGGCTCGGCGGTTTCGGAAGCCGGTATTTCGAAGGCGGTGCGCTGCAGGATTTTCGCGTCTACAATCGCATGCTGAGCGAAGACGAGGCGCGTTTGGATTCGGCCGGCATCCGCCGCTCGGATGAAGCGTACCGATCTTTGAACGGTCGGCTGCTGGCGCTCGA
>BFBZ01000004.1_pt26 | contig 124227 bp, 113 predicted proteins | sample 1888401 | NCBI WGS metagenome assembly BFBZ01 (sample SAMD00112614, study PRJDB3348) | symbiont metagenome | host: Chara braunii
ATCAGCGCGACACCGTCGTCGAGGGCGGGACCTTGGACGGCGGCAACCACCGGCGGTCCGTTCCACTCGCTGAAGAGCTCGCCGGGGTCGGCGCCGGGCTCGAGTCCCGCGCAGAAATAGGGGCCGGAGGCAGACAGCAGAACCACACGCGCCTCGGCGTCGTGAACGGCCGAGGACAGCGCAACGCAATCGGCCGAGGTAAGCGTATTTTTGCGCTCGGGCGCGTCGAGGTTCACGCGGAGCGTCATGCCCTCGCGGCTCAGGTTCACAGCAACTCCGTGGCAAGCGGTACGCGATGGCCCGAGGCGCAGGCAATTTCCAGGGCGAAATCGAGCACGCGGCGGGTGGACAGCGGATCGATCAGCGCGTCCACATGGCCGCGGGCGGCGGCGAACTTGGCATCGAGCCAGCGTTCATAGTCGGCGCGCGTTTTGGCGATGCGCTCTTCGAGTTCGGCGGGCAGGGGTTGTCCGGCGGTCCGGAGCTTTTCGATTTCGGGCCCGTGGACGGCCTGAACCGCCGAGTCGCCTTCCATCACGCCGATGCGCGCGGTAGGCCAGCTGAATGTGAAATGGGGATCGAAGCCCTGCCCGGCCATCGCGTAGTAACCCGCGCCGCTGGCATGATTCACGGTGAGAACGATTTTCGGCACGGTGGCGCAGGCCATGGTCTCGACCATTTCGGCGCCGGCACGGATGATGCCTCCGGTTTCGGCTTCGACGCCGACCATGAACCCGGAAACGTCCTGCAGGTAGACAATCGGCTGGTTGAGGCGCTCGGCATTCTCGACGAAGTAGGCCACTTTGCGGGCCGACTCGGTGTAGATGATGCCGCCCAGCCGGGGCCCGGCGGAGGTCTTGAGAAAGCCGCGGCGGTTGGCGATCAACGCTACCGGACGGCCGTTCAGGCGCGCGCTCGCGCACATCATCTCGGGCGCGTGGTCGGGCTGAAATTCGAGGAAGTCGTCGCCGTCGAAGACGCGCGCGACCAGTTCTTCCATATCGTAGGGCTTACGATGGTCGGCCGGAAGGAGATCGTAAAGACCCTCGGCGGGCTTGGGAGGCGCAACGCCGGCGAGCCGCGCGGGCGGGGGCGGAAATTCCCGGAACTTCTGACGGATCATCTCCAGACAGGAGGCGTCGTCGGCAGCGGAATAATGAGCAACGCCGCTGACGCTGGTGTGCATTGACGCGCCGCCGAGCGACTCCGCATCCACCGTCTGTCCCACGGCGCCCTTGACGAGATTCGGGCCGCCGAGGCCCATGAAACTCGTGCCCTCCACCATGATGATGACGTCGCTCAGCGCGGGCAGATAAGCGCCACCGGCGATGCAGGGGCCCATGACGGCGGCAATCTGCGGGATGCGCATTTTACGGCGCATGAGCGAGTTGTAGTAGAAGATGCGCGCCGCGCCGTACTCGCCCGGAAAGATGCCGTCCTGATACGGCAGATTGACGCCCGCCGAGTCAACCAGGTACACGATGGGGATGCGGTTGCGCATGGCGATTTCCTGCGCGCGGAGAATCTTGTGGATGGTCTCCGGCCACCATGCGCCGGCCTTCACGGTAGCGTCGTTGGCGACGATCACCGCCGGGCGTCCCTCGATTCTGCCCGCGCCGGTGACAACGCCGGCGGCGGGCGCCTGACCGTCGTACCGGTCGTGCGCGATCAACAATCCGATTTCGAGAAACAGGGAGCCTTTGTCGACCAGCAGGGCAATGCGTTCGCGCGCGGTGAGTTTGCGGTCGCGATGCTGTTTTTCGATCTTCTTTTCGCCGCCGCCGCGCTTCAGGCGCTCCTCGAGGGAGTGAAGCTCGTCAACCAGCGCGCGCATGCGTTCGGCAGGAGTTTGTACGGCCACAAATCTGAGGATAGCGCCTTTGGAACCTACTTCTTGCGCATGCGATAGTCGGTGAGCGTCGGCATTTTGATGATGCGGCACATTTCGTGAAGCCGCGAAACGGCACGCCAGCCGATCACCTCGCCGAGCGTCCGGGGCGTGGCGGCCGCCTGTTGCTGCAAGGCCTGCTCGATGGGGTAATTAGTGGTCGCGATGATGGGCTTGCGATGATTGCAGCGATGAGTGAGGATGCCGGTGACGACGTCCTGCGTGAAGTCGGTTACGCGATGCGCGCCTAGATCGTCGAGCATCAGGAGTTCGACGTCGAGGGCGGTGCGGTAGGCTTCCCGGTCCGTCGAACCCGATTGCGCGTCATAGCCGCTGCGAATGCGGTCGAGCAGGGTCTGGTAGTCGCAGAACAGGCCATCGGCGCACTTCTCGATCAGGGCGCGCAGTACGGCCACGGCGAGGTGGGTCTTGCCGGTTCCCGGACCGCCGATAAACAAGAGGCCCGAGGGTTCGGCCAGCGGGTATTCGCGGATGTAGTTGCGGAGTTGCAGCAGCAGTTGCCGCAAGCCCATCTCTTCGGCGGGCATGAACCCGGCGCCGATGGTGCGAAACGAGTCGAGCGAGACGTTGCGGTAAAGCGGCGGGATCTCGGCGTGCTGTTCAATGCGTTTGGGGCGTGACTCGACAACGCACTCGCAGCGTTCGGCGCCCGAAATTCCGTCGCGCTCGACGATGATCCACCCCGAGCCGCCGCAACGAGGGCACTCGCCGCCTTGGGCAACCGTTCGAACTGGAGAGCCCGCGTCCGCCATTTGGCCCCAGTATACGGCATCGGGCGCGGGCAGGATGGATTTTCTATTTGTGTGTTGCAACACTATTCTGGTAACATTGAGGCATGGGAGAGACGCTGCAGCGCCGGATCAGCCAATCCACGTTCGAAAGCCCGGTGCAGGAAGCGCTACTGAACTTACTGGTGGCGTCGGACCATGTGCGGCAACGGGTAGCGGGCATGTGCGACCGGCACGGCATTACGCCGGCTCAGTACAACGTTCTCCGCATTCTGCGTGGGGTCCATCCGGGCGGGCACGCTCGCTGCGAGATCGGAAAAAGGCTGCTCGAACACGCGCCTGACGTGACTCGGCTGGTGGACCGGTTGGAAGCCAACGGGCTGGTGGAGCGGGTCCGTTCGGAGGAAGACCGCCGCTTGTCGATTACGCGGATTACGCGCGCGGGCCTGTCGCTGCTCGCGGCCATGCAACCGGAAACAGAGGAACTCAACCGGTATTTCGCCGAGCGGGTCAGCCGCCGGGATTGCCGCGAACTCTCGCGGATCTGCGAGGGAATCTACGGGGAGGACTCGATTCCACCCGTGTCATCACACATAAAGGAGCACACTTCATGAAACTCACCATCCTCGCGCCGGCGCTGCTCGTTTCCGCCGCCGCATTCGCCCAAACCACCTACAACATCGATTCGAGCCACTCCGCGGCGCAGTTCAGCGTCAAGCACATGATGATTTCGACCGTGCGCGGCGAGTTCTCGAAGGTATCCGGAACTGTCGTCTATGATCCGAAGAATCTCGCTGCTTCCAAGGTGGATGCCGTGATTCAGATGGATTCGGTCAACACGCGCGAAGCCAAGCGCGACGAGCACCTCAAGAGCGCCGACTTCTTCGACACGGCGAAATACCCCACCATGACATTTAAGAGCCGGCAGGTTACCAATTCCGGAGGCAAACTTCTGGTGAAGGGCGACTTGACGCTGCACGGCGTCACCCGCGAGGTGACTCTCACGCTCGATGCCGCGCCGTCGCAGGCAAAGGATCCGTGGGGCAACACACGCATGGGTACCCAGGCAACCGCCCGCATCAACCGGAAGGATTTCGGCGTGACGTGGAATCAGAATCTGGACGGCGGCGGCGTGGTGGTGGGTGACGAGGTCAACATCATACTCGACATCGAGGCGGTGCAGCAGAAGGCCGCTGCAACCAACTAACTACTCGATCACCGCAAGCGTATCGCCGGCGCCCACCGTGTCACCCTCGCGCACCAGAACCTGCGCGACGGTGCCCGCCCTGGGCGCCTTCATTTCGTTCTGCATCTTCATCGCTTCGACGACGACGATGCCCGCTCCTGCCTCGACGAAATCACCTTCCACAACGAGAATACGGACCACCTTGCCGGGCATGGGAGCGGTGACGCTTTGCTTCCCTTCCCCGACTCCGGTGGACGCGCGGCGCGTCATGGCGCGCGGGTCGCGGACTTCAATTCTCGAACGATGCCCGGCTAAATCGACGTAGAACCCTTCGCCGTCGGGGACGACCTTGGCTTCGTAACTACGGCCGTCGATGAGAATGGAGAAGATACCCGGTTCGCATTCAACGATCGAAGCCTGTTGTTCGAGTTCGGCTCCGTCGCGAGTATAGGCGAAGCGGCAGGACTCGCCGTTCGCCTCAAGGCGTAACTGCCCTTCGCGGCCGTCGACACTCACGAATCGCCTCATGCCAGTACCCTCCGCCGGCCTTCCTGCAGCCAGCGGCTGGACCCATTCGACGGTCCGCCGGAGGCTGCCGGCTGTTGCCCGAACGAGAAAACCGCCGCGGCGAGCGCCGCTACCGCCTCATATTCGAGGTCGGATTTTTCCGCCGGCTGCGGCCGGCGCGCAAAAAACTCCTCGATGAACCCCGTATGCAGGCGCCCGGCGCGAAACTCAGGATCGTCGAGCACCTGGCGGAAAAAGCTGGTGTTCGTGGTAATGCCCGCCACGTAATATTCGAGCAGCGCACGCTTCATGCGTGCAGTGGCGGCGGGGCGGGACTCGGCCCATGCGGCCATTTTGGCGAGCAGCGGATCGTAGTCGATCGGCACGTTCCAACCGGGATAAATTCCGTTGTCGAGCCGTATCCCCGGTCCGGTGGGCCGCTCAATCTGGCGGACGCGCCCGGGCGCGGGCATGAAGTTATTGGCCGGATCTTCGGCGTAAATGCGGCACTCGATGGCCGAACCGCGCCATTGGATGTCCTCTTGCGAAAGCCCGAGTTGTCCTCCGGCGGCCACCTGGAGTTGCAGGTGAACCAGGTCGAGGCCGGTCACCAATTCGGTCACCGGATGCTCCACCTGAAGGCGAGTGTTCATCTCGAGGAAGTAGAAATCGCGGTTCTCATCCACAAGAAATTCGAGCGTGCCGGCGTTGTAGTATCCGGCGGCGCGCGCGATTTTGATGGCCGCCTCGCCCATGGCGGTGCGCAGTTCGGGATGCTCGAGCACGAGGGGCGACGGACACTCCTCGATCACCTTCTGGTGACGGCGCTGGATGGAGCATTCGCGTTCGCCGAGGTGGATCATGTTGCCCTGGCGGTCGCCGAAGACCTGAATTTCGATGTGGCGGGGGCGAACCACGAACTTTTCGATGTAGACTTCGCTGCTCTTAAACGACCTTTCGGCTTCGCTCGAAGCGTCGCGGAGAGAAGCTTCGAGATCGGCCTCGCTGTCCACGCGGCGCATGCCCTTGCCGCCGCCGCCGGCCGCCGCTTTGATCAGCACCGGATAGCCGATCTGGCGAGCCGTGGAGCGAGCCTGCTCGAGCGATGTTACCGGTTCCTCGGTGCCGGGGACGACGGGCGCGCCGGCGGCGATGGCGACCTTGCGTGCTTCGGTCTTCGAGCCCATCTTACGAATGGCCTCCGCCGGTGGGCCGATGAAGGTAATGCCGGCGCTCTCGCACGCCGCCGCGAACTCGGCGTTCTCGCTCAGAAAGCCGTAGCCGGGGTGAATCGCGTCGGCGCCGTGGCGCCGGGCGGCGTCGAGAATGCGCTCGCTGCGGAGATAGCTTTCGGCCGAGGGCGAAGCGCCGATGTGCGCAGCTTCGTCCGACATCCGGACGTGGAGCGCGGCGCGGTCAGCGTCCGAGTACACCGCCACAGACCCGATCTCTTTTTCCCGCAGCGCTCGAATGATGCGGACGGCGATTTCGCCGCGGTTCGCAACCAGAACTTTCCGGAACATCACTAGCAGTGTATAGCCGCCGGCCGGAGCGCTGCTCGAACAGGACGGCCGGATGGTAAAGTCGTGGTGTATGCCGCGACAAGTGCCCCAGGTTCCCGAGAACGAACCTGACCTGTCCACGCCGGGCATCGGCCACTCGCTCAAGCAGCAGGGTGTGCGCCTGACCCGGCAGCGCCAGATTCTACTCGACCTGATTGACAATTCGGGCCGGCATCTCGACGCCGAAAGCCTTTACGAACTCGCCAAGCAAAAAGATCCCAAGCTGAATCGCGTGACGGTGTATCGCACCTTGAAGCTGCTCAAGCAGGGCGGCCTGGTGGACGAACTCGACCTGATGCACTATGGCGGCGACCAGCACTACTACGAGACCCGGCTCAAGCAGGAGCACGCCCACGTGATCTGCCTGCGCTGCGGAAGAGTGGAGGAGTTCTTCGGCGAGCCGCTCCAGAAACTGCGGCGGCAGGTGGAAACGCACTTCGGTTTTCAGATCGTGATCGCAAGAACGGAAATCGGCGGCTACTGCCCGCACTGCCAGGTGCTGCGCACGCAGGAAGTGGAAGAGGCCGCGCGGGAGGCCGAAGCTCCGCCGCAGAAGACGTTGCCGCGCGCCATGCGGAGGCGCTGATGGCGGCTGCCCGGCGGCAGGCCGCGCTTGATGTGGTGAGTCCTTCCGGCGCGCGCTCTCGGGTCGCGGTTCCAGCTTCGCCGTTCTCGCTCGGGCGGCAGGCCGGCAACCAGCTGGTGCTCCGCGACAACCGGATCTCGCGCACCCAGGCCCGCATCGTCTCCGAGGGCGACGGTTGGACAATCGAGGATCTCGAGAGCCGGCACGGTACGTTCGTCAACGGGCAGCGAACCAGCCGGCGCCTTCTTTCAAACGGCGATGTAATCGAGTTCGGCTTCGCGGATTCCTACCGGCTGACGTTCGTCGTCGCGGACGGCACCCTGAGCCGCATTCTCGATCAGATGCCGGGCGCGGCTAACCTGGCCAAGCTGCGGGCCGTGGTGGAAGTGGCCCGGGCGCTTCAGCACGCCATGTCGACCGAAGACGTGCTTTCGGCCGTGGTGGACGCCGCCCTGGCGGCGACCAGCGCTGAACGCGGCTTCCTGTTTCTGCGCCGCGCCGGGCAGCTTGACATCGCCGTGGCGCGAGAACGCAACGGGACGCCGCTCGCGCCCGACGAACTGAAGGTGCCGTCGAGTGTGCTCAATCGCGCGCTCGAGCACCGGCGGGAACTGCTGTCGATGAACTTCGACCCGCTCGAGGAGCAGGGGCTGCGCCCGGACACGTCGATTGCCAGCCTCGAACTGCGCAGCGTGGTGTGCGTACCGCTGGTCAAGGTCGGGGGTGCGCGCGCGGAAGAAACCAGCGCGATTTCCGCCGAGACGCACACCATCGGCCTGCTCTATCTCGACTCCCGCGCGGGACAAGCAGACCTTTCACACGGCAATCGCGAATTGCTGCAGACGCTCGCGCTCGAAGCTTCGACCATTCTCGAAAACGCGCGGCTGCTCGAGGAAGAGCGCGCCAAGCAGCGGCTTGAAAAAGAACTCGACATCGCGCGCGAGATTCAAGCCGGGCTGTTGCCTTCCGAACTTCCGGCCTCGGGCTGGTTTCGCGCGGCCGCTTCCAGCACGCCGTCACACCAGGTGGGAGGAGACTACTTCGACGTGCGGGCACTGCCTTCGGGCGCCTGGTCCACCGTGGTGGCGGATGTGTCGGGCAAGGGCGTCAGTTCGGCGCTCCTGGCGTCGCTGCTGCAGGGCGCATTTCTTCTCGCCTCGGACGATCCCGCGGAAATCGGGAGGACGTTCGCGACCGTCAATCGTTTTTTGATCGACCGCGCCAAGGGCGAGAAGTACGCCACCGTCTTCTATTCGACGCTCAGCCCGGAAGGGCGACTGCAATGGACCAACGCCGGACACTGCGCTCCGCTGATCGTGGGCGCGAATGGCGCCTTGCGGAGCCTGGAAACGAGTGGATTTCCGGTTGGGATGCTCGAAATAGCCGAGTACCCCGTCGAAAGCACCAACCTTGAGCGCGGGGACAAAGTCGTCATTTTCAGCGACGGCATCACGGAGGCGCAGGACAGTTCGGGGCAGTTTTTCGGCGCGGCGCGCCTCAAGCGGCTGCTGAAAGAGCACGCCGCGTCGAGTGGAGCGGAACTGCACGACCGCGTGATCGCCGCGGTGGAGGAACATGCGGGCGGCGTGCTCATGCCTGACGATGTTACGCTGGTCGTGCTCGAATATCTTCCGGCCTCATGAGTTTCCTCCGGCGTCTCCCGTTTCTGTTCGTTCTCGGCTACTTCGTTTTCCTGATTTTTCCGGGGTTGACCACGCTGTTTTCGCCGGACGACATGATGAACATCCACACCTATTGGAGCAAGTCGCCATGGGAAGTGGCCAGGGCGATCGTGCTGGTGGCGACTTCGTTCTACCGGCCGATGGGCGGAGCCTTCTACCTGCCCTTGTTTCACCTGTTCGGCCTACATCCGCTGCCCTACCGGATCACGATCTTCTGCCTGCTTTTGATCAACTGCCGGCTGCTGTACTGTCTGGGGAAGCGCATGGCGGGATCGACGCTCGGGGGCGTGCTCGCGGCGCTCATCGGCTGCTACCACGCGGCGGCGCTCGGCGTTTACCTGTCCACGGCGGTGATTTACGACGTGCTGTGCTACGGATTTCTGGCTGGCGCGATGCTGTACTACGTGCGCATCCGGCAGTCCGGGCGCTCGCTCGATGTGCGGCAGACCATCGTGCTGGTTCTGCTTTATGCGGGCGCGATCGACTCGAAAGAGATGGGCGTGGTGCTGCCGGCGGTGCTCGGAGTCTACGAACTGTTGCACGGCCTGAAGCTGCGCAATCTGTGGCCCATCGCAGCCTGCGGCCTGCTGGCGGTGGCTTTTGTGCTGGCGGTGATGTTCGGACCAGGGACGCTCACCAACTATGCCGCCTATAAGCCCACCTGGACGCTCCACCAGTATTTCCTCACCACGCGAACCTACGCGGCCATGTTGTTTTTTCGCGAAGGCATGCTGCGCGAGCGGACCGTGGAACTGTTCTGGCTGGCGCTGTTCGGCTTGGGCGCTCTGCTGAAGAGGCGCGACATGCTGTTCGGCGCAGCGCTCGCCCTCATCGCCTATCTGCCCCTGAATTTCGTGACGGTGAGGGAAGGCTACGCGCTCTACATCCCGATGATCGGATTTTCTCTATGGGGCTCGGGCGCGCTCACCGCCCTGGTGGACCGCTTGCCTCGGCGATCCGTTGCCGGGCCCGTGGTGGCGGCGCTTTGTGCGGCCGTCCTGCTGTGGATTCACTACCCGCGCTCGCGCGCTCAGGAGCCGTTTCTCCGCAACGCCCAACAGTTGAGTAATGACGTAATCAACGAGATGTTGCGGTTGCACGCGCGCGTCGAGCCGGATTCGAAGATCCTGTTCGTCGACAACCCCTGGGGGGAGGGCTGGGACATGTACTTCATCGCGAAGCTCTATTTCAACGATAAGTCGGTAAAGGTCGCGATGATCTGGCCGGGCAAGGACATTCCCTACGGTGATGTACACGACGGCTTCAACCACGTCTTCCGCTGGCAGGCGGGACGGATGATTCAGGAACGCTAAAAGCCGCCCCATCAGATAAACTAGTCCTTTATGCCCAAGCTATCGATCCGCGACCTCGATCTCCGCAATAAGACCGTCTTCATGCGCGTTGATTTCAACGTCCCGCTCGCTCCCGGAGGACAGGAAATCACCTCTGATAAGCGCATCAAGGCTTCCCTTCCCTCCATTAAGTACGCACTCGAACAGGGCGCGGCACTGATTCTGGCCAGCCATCTCGGACGCCCGAAAGGCAAGGTGAATCCCGAGATGAGCCTGAAGCCCGTTGCGGCACGGCTCGCCGAACTCCTGCCCGGGGTGAAGGTGACGATGGCTCCCGATTGCATCGGGGCCGATATCCCGAAGCCTGCTCCCGGCGAGATCGTTTTGCTCGAAAATCTCCGCTTCCATCCCGAGGAAGAAGCGAACGACGCCGGTTTTGCCAAGCAACTCGCCTCGGGCGTGGAACTTTATGTCAACGATGCCTTCGGCACGGCGCACCGCGCGCATGCCTCGACGGTCGGCATGATTCAATTCGTGCCGAAAGCCGCGGCGGGTCTGCTGATGGACAAGGAACTCGAATACCTGAATAAGGTCACCTCTCATCCCGAGCACCCCGCGGTGGCGATTCTCGGCGGCGCAAAGGTGTCGGACAAGATCGAGGTGATCCAGAACCTGTCGAAGTTCGTCGACAAGCTGTTGATCGGCGGCGCGATGGCCTATACGTTCCTGAAGGCTCAGGGTCTGCCGACAGGCACCTCGCTGGTCGAAGCCGACAAAGTGGATCTCGCCGGACAATTGCTCTCCTCGTGCGGCGAAAAGCTGATGCTGCCCGTGGACCACGTGGTCGCCAAGGAGTTGAAGGAAGGCGCCGAAAATCAGGTAGTGACCACCATTCCCGACGGCGAAATGGGCCTGGACATCGGCCCGAAGACGATTGAAGCCTACTCGGCGGTGATTCGTTCCGCGAAAACCATCATCTGGAACGGGCCGATGGGCGTTTTCGAAAAGAAGCCGTTCGACAAAGGGACGGTCGCCCTCGCACACGCGGTGGCCGAGTCCGGAGCCGTGTCGCTTGTGGGAGGCGGGGATTCCGAGAAAGCTGTGAAGAGCGCCGGTGTGACGGACAAGATCTCGCACGTTTCGACGGGCGGCGGTGCGTCGCTTGAGTTCTTGAGCGGTATTCAACTGCCCGGCGTGGCCGCCTTAACCGAGAAATAGGCTAGGCGACAGCCGCTTTTGCGTGCCGCACCGCGCGCATCGTGATATCGATTCGGGATCCGCGCGGAAGCGGACAGGCTGCCGGGTAATATCCGCTGCACCACACGACGAGGGCGAGTTCGGGGCTCTGCACCCGAAATGCGCCGTTATGATCGGTCTCGGCCCAACCGAGATCGACACCCATCACAAGCGCTCCGGCCAAGGGTTCGCCGGCTTGCGTCCGGACAATTCCGCAAATTTCGCGGTACTGCTTCATTGCCCGTGGACCTGGCCGAGGATCAACGCAGCCAGGTTCCAGGCAACCAGGACAGCAAAAAGAATGTTGATGCGGGTGAGCGTTCGTGAGCGGCCCATTTTCCAGCACCAGAGGCCCAACAGGAGGGCCGCCGCCTTGACGCTCAACAGGCCGGCCAGGGGGTTGGGGCCGACGTTCATCGCCATCCGCACCAGCGGGTTGCCTTCCTGAATTCCGTTCAGGAGGAATGCGACGGTCGTCATCAGGTCGAGCAGTTGAAGGTAGGAGTATTGAATCAGAATCTGGTTCACGTCGCGTCTCCCCACAGTGGCGTGTAAGTAAAGATACTGCTCTACATTAATGGTTTTCCCTAAACCGCAAAAGGGTACCTTGGTACTACGGGACCGCCAGAAGACATGGGATACTCAGTGGTCATATGACGGCGTATAGATCTCCACAAGTCGTCTATTCTTTTTAAGTTAGCGGAATAATTGAAAGATGCAGTTGAGTTGGTTCGCCTCAGGGGAATAGCCCAACTTTTTTCGCTGGCTAACTAAAGCACCTGCCCACTATGCCGATTCTTAAGGTGAGTGAACCGAATTTTCATTCGTCGGCTGGTCCTGTCGTCGGTGGTTCTTCTGACGGCGAGTGCGGCGACTCTGCCCCGCGCGACCTCGGAACTGCGTCTTTACCTGCACCATCCGCCGAAGACGCTGGACCCGCTTCAGGCGTCGGAGACCAGTGCGGAGACCATCCGGCTTCTCACTTGCGGCACGCTGTTGCGGGTTGACCGTCGCACCCGACAGCTTACGCCGGAACTGGCCTCGTCCTGGAAGGTCCGGGCCGCACAGCGGGAAATCGAGTTCACGCTCCGTCCGAATCTCAAGTTCTCAGACGGCACTCCGCTGACCTCGGCGGATGTTGTCTACACAATGCGCAAACTGCTGGATCCCACGCTGCACTCGCCGCTTGGAGATCGCTTCCGCGGCAATCAGGGCGAGGTTCGGGCAGTGGCCAAGGGTCCATTGACGGTGATCATCACCACGCCGAAACCGGAGGCGCAGTTGGCGGCGAAGTTCGACTCAGTGCCGATTCTGAGTGAAAAATCGCCCAACGCCACGGCCGGGCCGTACACGGTGAGCATGTACAAGGCGGGGAGCGAAATCGAACTCCGCCGCAATCCGAACTATTGGAAACGCGACGAACGGGGCACCCAACTGCCCTATGTTGAAGTTGTCCGCATGCGTATCCAGTCCAATCGAGAGATCGAAGTTCTCGACTTCGAGCGCGGCGACATCGACCTCATTCCGCAGTTGTCGCCGGAACAGGCCGAGCGTCTGAGCACGAAAAACCCGGGCGCCGTTGTCGATCTGGGGGCCACTTTCGACGCTCTGGTGTTCTTCTTCAATCAGGTGCCGGGGGCCGCGCTTCCGGCGCAAAAGAAGCTCTGGTTCCAATCCACCGCATTCCGCAAGGCACTCTCGTTGGCCGTCAACCGCCAGGACATTTGCCGGATCGGCTACCGGGGCAAGGCACAGCCGGGCGTTGGTCCCATCGCGCCGTCGAACCAGGCATGGTTCAACACGGCGCTCAAGGCGGACCCGTACGATCCGGAGGCGGCGCTGAAACTCCTCAAGACGGGCGGTTTCACGTTCAAAGATGGCGTTCTTTCGGATGCCCAGGGCAACCGGATCGAATTCTCGGTGGTCACGAACGCCGGAAATAAGACCCACGAGCGGGTTCTGGGGCTCCTGCAGCAGGACTGGAAGCGGATCGGGATCAAGCTGAACGTCGTGACCCTCGACTTTCCTTCCGTCATCGAACGCATCACCCGAACCTACAATTTCGAAGCGTGCCTGCTGCCGCTCACGAATGTCTCGGAAGATCCGGAAGACCAGCTGAATATCTGGCTGAGTTCGGCGGCTAACCACCAATGGAACCCGAATCAAAGCACTCCGGCCACTCCCTGGGAAAAAGAGATCGATGAGCAGATCAAAACGTTGACGACCAGCCCGAGTCAGGCGGAGCGAAAGAAGGCCATGGACCGGGTGCAAGCGTTGGCCGTTGAGCATGTCCCGTTTCTCTACCTGGCGCATCCCCGCGCCATGGGTGCGGTTGCACCGGGATGGAAATTGACCGGAGCCCCGGTTTTCCCGTTCCTGCTGAACGGATTGGAATCCGCCCGCTACGGCCGCCCGGGCGGCCAGTGATGGGCTGCCTGCTCGAAGCAGAATTGACGGTAGACTATCCCGGCAAACCTCGGGCTCTCGATCAGGTTCGTTTCCAACTGAGCGAGCGCGAGTCGCTTGCGGTGCTGGGCGAGAGCGGTTCCGGCAAAAGCACGCTGGTGCTGGCGATTCTCGGATTACATCGCTGGTCGGGAGCGCGGGTGAGCGGTAAGCTTCGGTTCGCCGGCGCCGACCTGCTCTCCTACAGCGAGCGTGACTGGCGACGCATCCGAGGGAAGCAACTGGCTTCTGTCCCCCAATCGGCGGTGGCTGCCCTGAACCCGGCGCTTCGCATCGGCACACAGGTCGAGGAGGCCTGGAGAGTCCACGCGGACGTTAAGAATGGCTGGAAAAGCCGCGCCGGCGAGTTGTTTGAGCGTGTGTCGCTGCCCTTCTCCGATGAGTTCCTTCGCCGGTTCCCCTCGCAGATCAGCGTCGGGCAGGCGCAGCGCATCCTCATCGCCATGGCGCTGCTCCATCGCCCGCAACTGCTGGTTTCTGACGAACCCACCAGCGCCGTCGATCCGGCTACCCGCGACGAAATCCGCACCCTCCTGGCCGACCTGAGCCGGGAATTCGGTATCGCCAACCTGCTCATCACCCACGATGTGGCGACCGTCGCCGGCTTGTGCAGCCGTGCCCTGGTTCTCCGGCAAGGACGGGTGCTGCGCGAGGTCGAGATGGCCGACCTGCCGTTTCAGCAGGCCGACGCCTACGCTCGCGCCATGAACTCGCTCTACGCCGAAACGACTCCGTCCGACCTGATGGACCTGGCGGCGCACCTCAAGCGCGAGCAAACCGTGATCGAGCTGGAGACTCACGATAGAATAGCCCAATGATTTCCCGCATCATCGCCCCTTTGCTCCTGCTTGCCGTCACAACTCTGGTCAACGCTCAAACGAGCGGCCGCGTTTTCGAGATTCGCACCTACACGACCAACGAGGGCAAGCTCGAAGCACTCAAGTCGCGTTTCCGCGACCACACCATTAAGCTGTTCGAAAAACACGGCATGACGAACATCGGCTACTGGGTACCCCAGGATGCGCCGCGATCGCAGAACACGCTGATCTACATCATTGCCCACTCGAGCCGCGATGCCGCTAAAAAGAACTGGGACGAGTTCCGGAACGACCCGGAGTGGAAGCGCGTATCCGCAGAGTCGGAAAAAGACGGCAAGATCGTCAGCAAGGTAGAGAGCGTCTTCATGGACGCCGCCGATTTTTCGCCACTCAAATAGCTGAGGTTTTCACCCGATCGGTTGGATGGGGCTTTCGGCCGATGGTAGTGGTGTGAGCGCTCAGCGAAAGTGTCCCAAGTGCGAAAGCCAACTCCCGGCATCGGTGGTCATCTGCCGGTGCGGGGAGAGGGTGGGCGCGATCCCGTTGGTCGAAAGCACAACAGCCACCGAGGGGCGGCCGACCCGGTCCCCGATCCGTCTCGGGATCCTCGCCGCCGTGAGTCTGGGAGCGGCAGGCCTGATTGCGGGCACATACTGGATCGCCAACGCTCGCTCCGAACTCAATCGTGCCGTTGCCGAAATCGACAAACGCGAGCGCGGAGTGGTGACTGACTGCGTTTCCGCCTATGGCGTCTCGCTGACCTTGACGGAGACCTACACGCCAAGCCGGTCGAACCGTCCCATGCCGATGTATCCAAACCAGGACGAGCGGACCTTCACGGTGGTCCGGGGTATGGCCCGCAACGACTGCGGCGACTCGATTCAGAGGGCGAACCTGCTGATCGAAGTCGATGGCGAGGACGGAAGTCAGGGCGTCGCGATGGTGCCGGTGTTAGGGCTCGAGCCCGGCGAATCGAAGCCGTTCGAGCAGACTTTCATCGGTCATGCGAGCAGCTTCAAAGTGCTGACCGCCATGCGCTGAGGCTACGCACCCCACGGTGTGTCCAGGTAGTATCGCCAGACTCCATCGGCGCCGCGCCGCGCCACTTCGCTGGCCCGTCCGTTGATCGGCTCAGGGCCACCGGTCAGCGTCCAATCGCCGCTCATCAGCGCCAGTTCGCCGTTCTCGATCACGAAAACAGTCTTGAACTCCATCCGGATGCCCGGCTGCAGGAAGGGCGTGATTGCGGATCGTATGGCGGCCTTCCCACGAACGTACTGCCCGGGTTGGGCGGCAAACACACAATCATCGTCGTAAAGGGCCACGATCGCATCCAGGTCGCCTGCATTGAACGCTTTGACAAAGCTGTCGTGAAGGGGGTGATTTTCCATGTCGCAACATAATACGGCTGCGCGGTTAAACTGGTTTGGATTGTCCACCCTCGTTCTCAATTCGCTGCGTTACTACTGGCGCAGCCACTTGGCCATTGCCGGCGGCATTGCAATCGCCGTCGCGGTGCTCTCAGGAGCGCTGCTGGTTGGAGAGTCGGTCCGCGCAAGCCTCCGCAGCCTCCTCGACGGCCGGTTGGGGCATGTCTCCACAGTTGCCGCTGGGACACAGTTTTTCCGTGAGGCCCTGGCTGGAGAAACAGGATCCGTGCCGATTATCGTGCTCGGCGCGTCGGCGACCAACCCGGAAAATGGCCGCCGGGCGGGTGCGGTGACCGTTTACGGCGTTGACGACCGCTTCTGGAAGTTCCAGGGCTGGAACGCTCCCTCCGGTATCGCAATTACACCGGCGCTACGCCGGAAATTGGGTCCCGGCGAGGTGCTTCTGCGCATGGACAAGCCCTCCGCCATTCCAAAAGAATCGCTGCACGGCCGCAAGGACGAGGGCCGCACTTTACGAGCCGCGCCCCAAGTGTCGGCCTATGAGTTCTCGGTCCAGGCGCAGCAGGGCGAGGTCCTGGCGGCATATGTTCCCCTCCGCCGGCTCCAACGCGAACTTGGCCAGAACGGAAGCGTGAACACCCTTCTGTTCGCCGGAGCGGCGCCTGACGTCACCGGCCGGGTTACACTCGACGACCTCGGCATTCGCCTCCGTAACCTCGACACAGGCGGCGTTTCGATCGAGCGCGACGCGGCCATCGTTAACGATGCGCTCGCCCGCGCGGCCGGCGAAAACGCACGGCCGGTGTTTTCCTATCTTGCCAACAGCATCCGTACCGGTGAGCGCGCAATTCCATACTCGCTTGTCAGCGCGGTCGACCACGGGCTGATGAAGATCGCTCCAGGCGAGATCGTGCTCAACGAATGGGCCGCTGCGGAGCTAAAGGCACGCGCCGGCGATGTGGCGACTCTCGAATACCTGTCTCTTATACACATCTAGATGTGTATAAGAGACAGGAGTATCCCGGCATCACCGAGGCGAAGAATCTCCACGATTGGGACCCGCCCTTTCCAATGGATCTATCGCGCATCCGTCCCGCCGATGAGGCCTACTGGACGCATTACCGCACCACGCCCAAAGCCTTCCTTGCCTTTGCCGATGGAGAAAAGCTGTGGGCTTCGCGTTTTGGCCGCCGCACATCGATGCGGGCGGAACAGGTGGACGCCCGAACGCTGCGCTCCAGGATAAATCCGGCCGATTTCGGATTCAACGTCCTTCCCGTCCGTTCCAACGGATTCGAGGCCTCGCGCGGCTCCACCGATTTTGGCGAATACTTCACCTACTTCAGCTTCTTTCTGGTTGCCTCGGCGGCGCTGCTGGCCGCACTGTTCTTCCGGCTGAATGTCGAACAGCGCAGCCGCCAGACCGGAACTCTGCTGGCGATGGGCTGGCCGCTATCCAAAGTCCGCCGGCTGTGGTTATTGGAAGGGTCCGCGCTGGCACTGGCAGGCGCAATCCTCGGAACTGCGGGGTCCATCGGCTATTGCGCGCTGGTGCTCTACGGGCTGCGTACATGGTGGCGGGGCGCAGTGGGCACTTCGGCCCTCGGCCTGGTGGTGGATGCGGCGAGCCTGCTCACCGGGGCCTTTGCGGGCATGTTTCTCGGCGTTGCCGTCATCTGGTGGGTTTTGCGTTCGGCGAGCCGGACTCCCGCGCGCATGCTCATCACCGGCGCAATCACCGCCGCGCGGGCGGAGCGCCCCCGAAGACGCTGGGTGATCGTGGTCCTGCTGGCCGGGGCCGGCGCGATGATCGTCGCGGGCTCCACCCACGCAATCAGCGCCGCCGAAGCGTTTTTCGGCGCGGCGCTTCTGCTGCTCGCGGCAACTCTCATGGCCGTGTCCGTGTGGCTCCGTTCCGCGCGTGGAGGACTCGAGTCGTCGCCCACGCTCTGGACGCTCGGCGCCAACAGCGCACGCTACCGGCCCGGCCGGAGCGTGCTGTCGATTGCGCTGATCGCCTCCGCCGTCTTCCTACTCGTATCGCTCGACACTTTCCGGCAGCATCCGGAGGCGCAAGGGCCGAAATCAGGCACCGGCGGTTTCGCGCTGATGGCGGAGTCTCAACTTCCGATTCTCTGGGATTTGAACAGCGCCGAGGGCCGGGAGAACACCGGGCTTCCCGCGCTCAACGGGGTCCGCTTTTTCCAACTCCGGCTGCGTCCCGGAGAAGACGCCAGTTGCCTGAACCTTTACGCGCCGCGCAATCCGCGCGTCCTCGGCGCGCCTCAGTCGTTGCTCGACGCCGATCGCTTCTCATTTTCGGGAGGCGCCGACGGATGGAAACTGCTCAACCAGGACCTCGGCGGCGTCGTTCCGGCCATTGCCGATGCCAACTCCATCACTTACGTGCTGCACAAGAAGGTCGGCGAAGAAATCGAGGTCGGCGGTAAGAAGCTTCGCCTGGTGGCAGCTCTGTCGGGGAGTTTTCTGCAAAGCGAGCTGATCGTTTCGGAACAGAATTTTGTCCGGCTGTTCCCGGAAGAACAGGGCTACCGCTACTTCCTGATCGACGCCCCGTCGGCCGCGACCGGTGAAGCGCTCGAGGACGCGTTGCGCGACTACGGACTCGAAACCAGCGCCGCCGCCGCACGCCTCGCCTCCTATCAGCAGGTGGAAAACACCTACCTGTCGACCTTTCAAGCGCTCGGAGCGTTAGGACTGCTGCTGGGGACGGCGGGACTCGCGGCGGTGCTGCTGCGCAACGTGCTCGAACGCCGCCGCGAACTCGCACTGCTCGGAGCGCTTGGGCTCAACCGGGATCAGATCAGCCTGGTCGTGCTCGCTGAGAACGCATTTCTGGTTGCCTGCGGATTATTCGCGGGCGCCTGCTGCGCGCTCCTGGCGGTGATTCCCGCAGCCATCGAGCGCGGGGGCGGCGTTCCGCTCAAGGCTCTGCTGATTTTGTCGGCAGCCGTGCCGCTCACTGCCGCTGTATCTTCCATTCTCGCGGTTCGGGTCGTGCGAAAAGCGCCGATGCTCGAATCTCTCCGCTTCGAGTGAGAGACTTCGCCGGGCGCCGGCGCTTTTGTAGTAAGCTGCTTCGATATGAAGCTGGGCATCCTCGCGTTCGCTCTGGCCGCCGCTGTTCCCTCGCTCGCCGAGAACTGGCCGCAATGGCGCGGTCCCAACCTCGACCTCACGAGCGGGGAAAAGAACCTGCCGGTGCGCTGGTCGACGGATGAAAACATCGTTTGGAAACTGCCGTTGCCCAGCCGCTCCGGCGCCACTCCCATCATCTGGGGCGATCTTCTATTCCTCAACGTAGCCGAAGGCGAAAACCTCGAACTCTGGTGCGTGGACAAGCGCGACGCCAAGATTCGCTGGAAGCGCCCGATTGCCGCCGGCAATTACAAAATCAACAAGCAGAACATGTCCTCGCCCTCGCCGGTCACCGACGGCAAGAACGTGTGGGTGTTGACGGGTATCGGAATTCTGAAGTCCTTCGATTTCGACGGCAACGAGTTGTGGACCCGCGATATCCAGAAAGACTACGGAAAATTCGGCCTGAACTGGGGCTACGCTTCCTCGCCGCTTCTCTATGAAGACGCCCTGTACGTGCAAGTGCTGCACGGCATGAAGACGTCCGATCCATCCTACGTGCTGCGCATCGAGAAGAAAACCGGCAAAACCGTGTGGCGCGTGGTCCGCCCGACACAGGCCATCCGCGAGTCGCCCGATTCGTATTCGACGCCGATCATCGCGTGGGCCGGCAAGCAGCCGCAATTGATCGTCAGCGGCGGCGACATCGTCACCGCGCACGATCTCGCCACCGGACAGGAGATCTGGCGCGCGGGCGGCTTCAACCCGACCAACAACCCCGCCTTCCGCACCATCGCCTCGTCGATGGTGGCCGGCGATCTGATCTACACGCCAACTCGCGTGCGCCCGCTCCAGGTTTATCGGACCGGCGGCAAGGGCGATGTTACCGATTCACACCGCGTCTGGACCTTTGACAACGGACCCGACGTGCCCACGCCCGTCATCGACGGGCAGTATTTCTATTCGGTGAACGACCGCGGCATCGTCTGGTGCCTGGACGCCAAAACCGGACAGCCGGTCTACGGGCCGCAGCGCATCAAGCCGGCCATTTACAGCGCCTCACCGGTGCTCGCCGACGGCAAGATCTACGTCATCAACGAAGAGGGCTTGACCTCCGTGCTCAAGGCGGGGCCGAATTTCGAAGTGTTGTCGGAAAACGCGCTGAACGACTACACGCTCAGCACTCCGGTGATTTCCGGAGGCCGCCTTTACATCCGCACCGAGCACCACCTTTGGTGCATCGGCAGGAAATAGCTACTTCGCCGAAGCGGTGCGCCGGTAGACAGTTTCGAAATCCGGCTTGTCTCCGATCACAACGCTGCTGGTTGAGTTCGTAGAAGGAACCCGGCTTTCGTTCGGCATGCCGCGCGAGGGCTGCGGATCTTTGGTTTCGGTGCGCGACTCGGTACGCAGCCGCTTCCCCTTTTGCGGCGGCCGGGCGTCAATGCGATCGATTTCGATCCTGGGAATCGCCTGTTGGGATTTGTTGAGAATCACAAGCAGGTTCTCATCCGTGAGGTCTTCGAATTGAGCCAGCACCGGACGCGGAACGCCCTTTCGGATAATCCTCAGTTCCTGACCGGTTTTGAGCTCCTTCACCTGAGCCCAGGGATCGGCCGCGCCCGGAAGCAGAAACGGAAGTGCAAGCAAGGCAAGACAACGAACCATAAAAGATCCTTCCGCCGCGAGTGTAGCAAACGTCAGGCTACCCAGATCTTTTCAGCGGCCGAGCGGCCAAGCTGAACGCTGCGCCCGTTGACGCTCAGAGTCAGCGTGTCATCGTAATTTCGCGATTGGACCGTAACGGCGACGCCGGGCCGGATGCCGATGCCGTTCAGGTACTCGAGCAACCGGCGGTCGCGCTCGAAGACGCTCACCACCAGGGCGGGCTTGTCGGTTTCGGCCAGCGGGCGCCAGCCGCGGTCCCGGCGATCAGCCGGACTGTCCATCCCCACCAGGTTCCCGTGCGGACAGGCGCCGCCCGCGCCCAGCCGTTCGACGAGCAGGCGCTCAAACTCTTCCGAGACGGCGTGTTCGAGCTGCTCGGCCTCGTCGTGAACGCGGAACCACTCCATGCCGAAGATTTCGGTGAGCATGCGCTCGATCAGATGGTGGCGGTGGAGCAGGCGGTTAGCAATGGAGCGACCGGCGGGCGTCAGCGAAATATGGCCTTCGGCGTTGACGTCGATCATGCCGTCCCGCTTGAGGCGGCGTATGGCCATGCCCACCGCCGGAGCCGATACGTTAAGCCATCGCACCAGCGTGGCCGCGATCACCACCTCGCCTTCGCTTTCGGCCTCGGCGATGGTTTTTAGATAATTCTCCTTGCTGATTGTGATTTTCAAGCGGCTATCCAGAATTGTACTTGACGCCTGGGTCGGCCGGGCTAAAATCAGAGTTGTCGATCAGCAGTCAAGGCCCTACCAGGTTGAACCCCGAAAACGAGAGCTTTCCTGCTACCGCGCCCACCGATAATGTACTCGTTTACGATTTCGATCTGAAGACGGGGCATATCGAGCGGCTGTGCGGAGTGAAGGAACTGACCGGCTACGAACCAGAGGAACTCGCGCCCGACGCCGCAGCCTGGTGGGCGCTGATTCACCCCGAAGATGCATCGCGGATTCGCGAAGCCGGCGCGGCGGTGTCCACCAGTGGTCCGCACTATAGCGAATACCGTATCCGGCACAAGAACGGCGCCTGGCGTCGTGTGCGCGAGGCTATTGTCCTGCTGCGCGACAGCTCCGGCAAGTTCACGCGCATCATCGGCATGACCAGTGCCGTCGCCGATCAGTACCAGGCGAACGATGTCATTCAACGGACCGAATTGCGTTACCGGACCGTCATCGGCAACCTGCCTCAGATGGTCTGCCAGATGCTGCCGGACGGTGCGACGGTTCTCGGAAACCGCGCGTGGCGTGAATTCTTTCAGCGCGCGTCGCTGGCCGCGGGTGAATGGCGCGAGTTGGTCCACCCGGAAGACCGGCGGCGCCTCGAAGCGGCCCTTGAAAAGCAGCACGCGCTCGATGCTCCTCGCGCCGGCGACTTCCGGCTTCGGCGGCATGATGGCGAGTGGCGGTGGTTCAGCCTGGCGTTGATTCCACTCTGGGACGCGACCGGGCGCAGGGAGTTCACGGTAGTCTCCGCCACCGACGTTCACGATCAATTGGAAGCGATGGGCAGGGTCCTCGAAACTGAAGCCCGGCTGACGGCGATCAGCAGCCTGGTGCCCGCCGGCTTGTTCACCGCGAAGGGCCCGCGCCTGGATTATGCGAGCCAATCGTTGCTGAATGAGCTCGGGCTGCCGAACTCGGAAACGCTGGCCACCGACTGGCCGGCCAGTATCTACGTGGACGACCGCGCGCGCGTGGCGCAGGCCTGGCAGACCGCGCTTGTGGAAGGCACTGCATTTGACTGCGAATACCGCATGCGACGCCACGACGGCGTGTACCGCTGGTATCGCGGCCGAAGTGTCCCGGTTCGGGATTCGGCCGGCAACATCGCGCTGTGGGTGGGCGCCTGCTGGGATATCGACGATCAGAAGCGCATCGAGGAAGACCTGAAACGCGCCAATCAGGGCCTGGCGGCGTCAAACCGGCTGCTCGAGCAGTTCGCCTACGTAGCCAGTCACGACCTTCAGGAACCGCTGCGCACCATCACCACACTCACGCAACTGCTTGACCAGCGTTACGCTGACCGGCTCGACGCCGAGGCCCGGGACCACTTGCACCTGATTCGCGAAGCCAGCGACCGGATGGGCCAGCTGGTGCGTGACCTGCTCGCCTTCTCACGCGCCACCACCACCCAGACCATCGCTACCGAAGCCGTGCCGGTGGATATGATCTGGCAGCGGGTCTGCCACGACCTGCGGGCGCAAATCGCCGCGAGCGGCGCCGAGATCACCCAGTCGCCGCTGCCGGTTGTCGAGGGCAGCGCCAGCCAGCTCGCGCAGGTGCTCCAAAACCTGCTGTCGAACGCCCTGAAGTACCGCCGTCCGGGTGCGCACCTGCAGGTCCGGCTCGAGGCCGCCGCAATCGGCCCAGAGTGGCGGTTCACGCTTTCCGACAATGGCCAGGGCTTCGCCAGCACCTATGCCGAGAAGATATTCATCCCGTTCCAGCGATTGCACGGACGCGAGGTGCCCGGCACCGGCGTCGGCCTGGCCATCGTGAAATCCATCGTCGAGCGGCACGGCGGGCGTGTCGAAGCACAATCCGACGGTCCGGGGTGCGGCGCGCGCTTTGTTTTCACGCTTCCGAACAACCGGCACGTGTAACTTTCGGTTTGGGACACTCGCCTTCCGTCTGTTACCTTGTATTCATCCAGAACGGACTCACCATGCGCATACACAAGCTGCCCTTGATTGCCGTTACCGCGGCCGTCGCGATTCCCTTCCTGCTGCTGGCGGAAGAGCGGATCGATCTTTCCGCAATCCATCGCATTCGCACCGAAGCGTTCGACAACTCGAAAGTGATGGACCACATGTTCTATCTCACCGACGTTTACGGCCCCCGGCTGACCAACTCGCCGGGCTACCGCGCCGCCGCCGATTGGGCGGTGAAACGAATGGGTGAGTATGGAATCCCTGCTCATCTCGAAAAATGGGGCCCGTTCGGGCGCAGCTGGACCTACTCGCATTTTGAGGCTCACCTGATCGAGCCGCAGTACGCCCCGCTGATCGGATTTCCCCTCGCATGGACTCCCGGAACCAACGGCACCGTGAGCGGTGAACCGATGATCGCGGCGATCCGTACGGAAGCGGATATCGAGAAATACAAAGGCAAACTCAACGGCAAGATCGTGTTGACGGCCGCAGCCCGCGACCTCACCATGCACGCCAACCCCGACGGGCATCGCTACACCGACGAGGAACTGAGCAAAGAAGCGGTCGCTCCCGAACCCGGCGCAGGCGGGTTGTTCGGCCGTCCCCGCGCGGGCGGTCCGGCCGACGGGCAGCCGAATTTCATGCAGATGCGCGAGCTGCGCAACAAGATCAACAAGTTTCTCTCAGAAGAAGCTCCGGCGGTTGTCATTCAGCCCGGAACCATCGGCGACGGCGGAACCGTCTTCGGCGGCCAGGGTGGATCGCAGGACAAAAAGCAGCCCATCCCGCCGCCCATGATCGTGATTACGCCCGAGCACTACAACCGCATCGTGCGGCTCATCGAGCACAAGATCCCGGTGAAAGTGGCCGTCAACGTCGAAGCGAAAATGATCGACGAACCCGAGGATTCCGTGAACGTCATTGCTGAAATCGCGGGCAATCGCAAAAAGGATGAGATCGTCATGATCGGCGCTCACCTCGATTCCTGGCACGGCGGCACGGGCGCCACGGATAACGCCGCCGGCAGCGCCGTGATGATGGAAGCCATGCGCATTCTTAAAGCGCTCGACGTGAAGCTCGACCGCACCGTCCGTATGGGCCTGTGGGCCGGTGAGGAGCAGGGGCTGCTCGGCTCGCGAGCTTACGTGAAGGAACGCTTCGCCGACCCCGAAGTGATGAAGACTACAGCCGAGCATGCCAAGATCGCCGGATACTTCAACTACGACAACGGCACCGGCAAGATTCGTGGAGTTTACCTCCAGGGCAACGATATGGTGCGCCCGATTTTCGAGAAATGGATCGAGCCGCTCAAAGACCTCGGCGTGACCACGCTGACCATTCGCAACACCGGCGGAACCGATCACCTGTCCTATGATGCGGTGGGCCTTCCCGGCTTCCAATTCATCCAGGATCCGGTGGAGTACGGCACGCGCACCCATCACTCGAACATGGACGTGTACGACCGCATTCAGCGCGGCGACCTCATGCAGGCCGCGGCGGTGGTCGCCTCGTTCGTCTACAACACCGCACAGCGCGATGAGATGCTGCCGCGCAAGCCGCTGCCGAAACAGCAGCCGCAACGCCGCCCGGGCGGTGGTCCGGCGATGCCGACCAATAACTGATGCACAGCCGGAGCCGGCCCGCGCCGGTTCCGGCGTTTTTCGCGCGGCGGTTCCGGCGTATTTCGGATGACTCAGGCTACCTGTAGCAGGAGTTGCTGAACGGCCAGCCACGAGTCATCGAGCGGAGTCTCTCCCGATACGATGAGGTCGGCAAACTCGCGCGTCGGCAGCACGTACCGCTCTCCCATCGGGCGAACGGTTTCGGCATATTGCTGAAGCACGCTTTCGCGAGTGCGGCCCCGCTCCACGGTGTCTCGCGCAATGCGGCGCGAAAGGCAGACCTCCTCGGGAGCGTCGACAAAGATACGCGCGTCGAGCAGCGAGCGGACGTGCGCATCGTGCAGCGCGAACAGTCCCTCGATGATCACGTACTCAGCCGCGTCGACGCGCCGCACCTCGCGCGCGCGGGTATGCTGGTCGAACCGGTAAACGGGCTCCAGAATGGCCTCACCGCGCGACAAACGGTCTACATCCCGGCGAATCAGGTCCCAGTCGAGCGCATTGGGATGATCAAAGTTCACCTTGACGCGCTGCTCGAAGGGAAGATGATCCATCGGCAGGTAGTAGGCGTCGAGGGAAAGTTCGGCGGAGCGGCCCTGAAGGCGGCGCGAAAGGTAGCGGGCGAGTTCGCTTTTCCCGGCTCCCGAAGGTCCGGCGATTCCGATCAGGTAAGGTTGCATCGAGTTGGCAGTCGAGCGTAATTGTTCCCGGGGGAGTCCCTGTTATTAAACCGGGTTTGCGCCGGGATTGCAAGCGCAAAACGGCATCGATCACTTGGTCAGGTTGATGGTGCCCCGGCACCGCGCCGAACGGCAGCCGCAGGGGACTTTCTCCACCTTCGCGTCGAAGTGGTAATCAACGGTCAGTTCTTCCCCCTTCTTGATGTCGCGGAGGGAAAAATAGAGAATGTGGCCGCCGATGATGCGGGCTTCGCAGTTGGGCTCGCAGGAGTGGTTGATGTACTCGGCGCCGCTGCCGCCTACGGACCCGTCGAGCGTCCAGTAGTTATCCAGCGTAAACAGGTAGTTGAACTCCCGGGTGTCGCACCGGCGCTTGGTTTCGCGCCGGCTGATGCGCTCACCGGTGTACTCGATCACCTTGCGGTTCTTCGGAATGGGTTGGTTCGCGTAAATACCCCATCGGTGGATCTTTGATTTGCCCAATCTCAGTTGAAAAGGCCCGCAAAAGGCAGGGTTGATGGTGGGAACAGAAGCCATGGATCAAGAAGGCAGCAAGTGAAGCCTGCCTAAAAAAGATTAGCAAAGTCGACGCGCCGGATACGGATTTTCGATTCACGCGGTCGCGGCACTGTAATTCCCATACGTACTAAGATGGGAAGTCAGTGCCATGAAACTCGGAATCGATTTCGGCACAACCCGCATAGTGGTCGCGGCGGCGGACCGGGGAAATTTCCCGCTCGTCAATTTTGAATGTCCCGACGGGCAGACGCGCGACTGGTTCCCTCCGCTGGCGGCGATCGGACCCGAGGGTATGCTGTTCGGCTTCGATACCTGGCGCGTGCAGGCAACCGAAGAGTGGACCGTCATCCGCTCGCTGAAACGCCTGCTCAAAGACGCGGCTCAGCAAACCGTCATCGAAACCGGAACGGGCAGCGCGCCGCTCGGCGACCTTCTGAACGGCATGCTGACGAAACTGGCGCGCCATCTCCGCGAGGCCTCGACCCTCCGCCCGCGAACCGGCGAACCCCTCGAAGCCATCATCGGCGTACCCGCGAACGCCAACAGCACGCAACGTTTTCTCACCGCGGAGGCTTTTCGCGCCGCCGGATTTTCCGTCAGCGGCATCGTGAACGAGCCTTCGGCCGCGGGACTCGAATTTGCGCACCGCGAGGCCGCGGCGGACCGCTCCACCCGCTCAATTCTGGTCTATGACCTGGGCGGCGGGACGTTCGATGCCTCCATCGTCGAACTCCAGAACGGCGGCCACCAGGTGACCGCTAACGACGGGATTCAGGACCTCGGCGGCGACGATTTCGACGAGATCCTGGCCGATCTGGCACTCGAATCCGCGGCACTCGCACCTGGCACCCGCGAGTCCCTCACCATGGCCGAGCTCTACCGGCTGCTCGAGGAGTGCCGCGAACGCAAGGAAGCGCTCAACCCGAACACCCGCAAGATTGTTCTGGATCTCGACAAGGTGCGCGAGGGTTGGGGCGAAGTCGCGGTGCCCGCGGCCGAATTCTACGAACGATGCCGCCCGCTCGTCCGGCAGACGGAGGACGTGGTTTCGCGCCTGCTTTCGCGCGCCGTCGACACGCTCTATGTGACCGGCGGCGGCTCGGAACTTCCGGCAGTGGCGCGCGTGCTCAAAGAGACGTTCGGGCGAAAGGTCCGCCGTTCCGCCTACATGCGTTCGGCGACCGCCATTGGTCCTGTCTCTTATACACATCTCTCTATGTATAAGGCGGCGGCTCGGAACTTCCGGCAGTGGCGCGCGTGCTCAAAGAGACGTTCGGGCGAAAGGTCCGCCGTTCCGCCTACATGCGTTCGGCGACCGCCATTGGTCTGGCCATTGCCGCCGAGCGCGCCGCCTCGCCTGGAATTCGCGACCGCTTCGCCGAACACTTCGGCGTGTGGCGCGAAACCGATTCCGGACGTCATGCCGAGTTCGACGTGCTGTTTCCGCGCGGGCTCGAGCTGCCCGCACCCGGCGCGGCGCCGCTGCGCGTGCGGCGCGGCTATCATCCGGCGCACAATATCGGATATTTCCGCTTCGTCGAGTGCTCGGCGCTTGATCGGGACGGGCAGCCGTCCGGCGACTTGAGCCTCTGGGACAGCATTCTGTTTCCCTTTGACCCCGCGCTTGCCGGCGAGGCCGATCTGGCGGGAACGATTGTCCACCGCAGCGATGCGGCCTCGCATCAATGGATAGAGGAGGAGTACCGGTGCGATCCTTGTGGTCAACTCCGCGTTTCGATCAGCAACTGCACGTCAGGATACAGGCGCGAGTTCGCTCTTGGGCGCTGGTCGGGCGAGACGGTCCCCGTTCATCCGGTGAGAATTCCCGGTTCGGCCCGGAAAACCCGCGCAGGATTGAGATGAGACGCCTGGTCCGGCTCTCTTTCCTGCTTCCGGCCGCACTGGCCGTAGTCTCGTGCAGTTCTCCCAAGCCGGCTGGTTCCGAGCGCACCTGTGAGGTGCGCGGCGAGGTGATCCGCGTCGACCCGCAGGTTCGCACCGCCGTCATCAAGCATGAAAAGATCTGCGACTGGATGGAGCCCATGAGTATGGAATTCCCGGTGCGCAGCGCAGACGACTTTGCCCGGCTTCAGCCCGGAAAAAAGATTGTCGCGACCGTACACATCGGCGATCCCGAATTCTGGCTGTCCGGCGTCCATCCGAACGACGCCCGTTAAAATCCTTCCCGCACCCACCGATAAGCCTGTTTGAGACGTTTGCGACAGGGCGCCGCGCCGCCCGCGATTGGAGCGTCTCGGGAAAGGATGTCACCGGTGCCATTGGACGTACTCATCGTCGACGATTCGGCGGCTATCAGAAAGATCCTCCAACGGGTTCTCGTTCAAGCCGAGGTAAGCCTGGGCAACGTTTATGAAGCGAACGACGGCCAGGAGGCGCTCGACAAGCTGAAAGGCACCGAGGTGGGCCTGATCCTGTCCGACATCAATATGCCGAACATGGACGGTCTCGAACTTCTCGCGCGCGTGCGCGCCGAGGACAATCTGAAGACCGTGCCGATCATCATGATCACCACCGAGGGCAGCCAGAACAAGGTTCTGCAGGCTCTGCAACTCGGCGCGAACGGTTATGTCCGGAAGCCCTTCACGGCCGACCAGATCAAAGAGAAGTTGGTAGGCATCATCTAGAACAGGCGGATAAGCGGAGACACAGCATGGAAACCGGCAAATTGGTGGGAATCATTCGGGGGGCAACCGAAGAAGTTTTTTCGATGATGCTCGGGCTTTCGGTGGAATGCGGGGAGTGGTATCACGAAGATACCGCGGATGAGTCCTTTGATGGAGTCGTGGCTCTCATCGGACTGGCCGGCGCCTGGGTGGGCGCGGGGCGCCTGTCCTGCTCCTCGAAACTGGCCCGCCATGTCTCCGGAGCGCTGCTCGCCTCCGAGTACCCTGCGGTGAACGAAGAGGTTCTCGACGCCATCGCCGAGGTCTCCAACATGATCATCGGCAACGTGAAGAGCCAGATCGAGGAAGACTACGGCAGCATGGGTCTGAGTATTCCGACCGTTATCTACGGACGCAACTACAAGGCCCGCAGCGCCTCGGCAACCGGTTGGACGGTGGTGCCGTTCGACTGCGCCGGCGAACGCCTGGACGTGAAGATCTGCCTCACCCCGGGCACCCCCAACGGGCCGCTGCGGGCCGACTCGGTGGTTCACCAGACGCTTTGAAACGATAGGTGGCCGTTCGATGAAGGAAACAGAAAACACTACGCTTGAATGTGGAAAAGCGGCGGCGCCGCTGTCGCTCGGACAGGATCCGGAGATGATCTCCGATTTCGTGCTCGAATCGCACGAACACATTCAGAGCATCGAGACGCATCTGCTACGCCTTGAAAAGGACAGCGGCGACCTCGAAGCCATACACGCTGCTTTTCGGGCCTTTCACACGATGAAAGGGCTGGCCGGATTTCTCGATCTCGAGGCCATTCGCGAACTGGCTCATGAAGTGGAGACGGTTCTCGACAAAGCGCGGAACGCGGCGCTCGCGGTGACGCCTGAGGTCATCGACCTGGTGCTTGAAAGCGCCGATTATCTGCGCCGCTGGCTTGAGCACCTCGAAACCAGACTGCGCTCGGGAGGCGGCGCCGAGCCCGAGCGTGCCGCAGCCCTCATCGCGCGAGTGGAGGCTCTGCTCGGGTCCCCTGCTCCGCCCCCGCCACCCCGCGAAGCCGTTGCCGATCTGCGCGCCCTGGCCGAGACGGTGACCGACGCCGGGCGGGAACCGGCTCCGGTTCCCCAACCGGTTGCCCTTGCCCCGGAAAAAACAGCCCAGCCGGCCGAACCGGCACGCCAATCCGCCGCGCGCCCCGCCGAAGCGCGAAGCGTCAAGGTGGATACCGGCAAGCTCGACCACCTGGTCGACACGGTGGGCGAAATGGTGATCGCGCAATCCCTGATTCAGCACGACCCCGAGCTGGCTACGCTCAACCGTCCGAAGCTGGTTCGCAATCTCGGCCAGCTGGCGCGAATTACGAACGAAGTTCAAAAAACCGCGATGTCGATGCGCATGGTTCCGATCGGCCAGTTGTTCCAGCGCATGGAGCGCGTTGTGCGGGACCTGACGCGCAAAACCGGCAAGGAAGCGGTGATTGAAATCAGCGGCGAGGATACCGAACTCGACCGCAACCTGGTCGAAGAACTGGCCGATCCTTTGATGCACATGCTGCGCAACTCGGTCGACCACGGCGTCGAGCCCGCGGCCCGCAGAATCGAGCGCGGCAAGCCGCCCGTGGCGCGGCTCCGGTTAAGCGCCTCGCATGAGTCCGGCAACATCGTCATCGAAGTCTCCGACGACGGCAACGGCCTCGACCGGGACAGGATCCTGGCCAAGGCCGTGCGCAACGGCCTGGTCGAGCCCGGCGCCGCGCTGGCCGACCACGAGATCTACAACCTGATTTTTCAACCCGGCTTTTCCACCGCCGAGCAGGTGACCGACGTATCGGGCCGGGGTGTCGGGATGGATGTCGTACGCCGGCGGGTTCAGAAACTGCGCGGGCGCGTCGAAACGCGTTCCGTCCCGGGCGGCGGAACCACGTTCTTACTGAAACTCCCGCTGACGCTCGCCATTGTCGAGGGCCTGATTGTCGGGGTCGGCGTGGAACGTTATATCGTCCCGCTGTTTGCCGTGCGCGAGATGCTGCGGCCGGCACCCGGAACCATCTTTACCGTGCAGGACAAGGGCGAAATGGTCATGGTCCGCGAGCGTCTGCTGCCGCTCGTGCGGCTCTACCAGCGCTTCGGGGTTCAACCGCGAAGCGAGTCGGTCGGCGACAGCCTGGTCATCGTCGCCGAAAGCGCCACGCAACCGTTCGCCATGCTGGTGGACGAACTGATCGGAAAGCAGGAAGTGGTGATCAAGAGCCTCGGTCCGCTGCTCCATCATGTGCCGGGAATCTCCGGCGGAGCGATCCTCGGCGACGGGCGCGTCGGGCTGATTCTCGATCTCGACCGGATCTTCCGTCCCCTGCGGAGCAGCGACCATGTCCCAATCGAGCATTAGCGGAGCGGCGGAAGCGCCGGTTGCCCATCCCCGGCTGAGCCGCGCCGAGTTCGACGAAATCAGCCGGTTCGCCCGCGAGCACTTCGGGCTCGATCTCCGGCCGGGCAAAGAGGACCTGGTGGCCGGGCGCCTCTGGAAGCCCGTGCGCGCCGGCGGATATGGGAGCTTCGGCGAGTACTTCGAGGCCGCGCGCGCCGATCCCACCGGCCAGCAGCTGTCGGCTCTCATTCACGCCTTGACCACCCATCACACCAGCTTCCACCGGGAGCCGGCGCATTTTGCGGCTCTCAGCTCGCTGCTCACCCACGAACTGGCCGGCGTCTCTCCGCTGAAGCTGTGGAGCGCCGCCTGTTCAACGGGCGAGGAGCCGTACTCGATGGCGGCTTGCGTGGCAGCGCACCGTCCCGATCCCCGCAGCTGGGAAATGCTCGCCACCGACATCTCGGCCCCGGTGCTTGAAACCGCGCGGCGTGGCCTCTACCCGGCCGCCGCCGTCGTGGCCGTGCCGGAAGCCTGGCAACGGGCCGCTTTCTTAAAGGGCAGAGGCAAGGCCGAGGGTTGGGTCCGCGTGCGCCCGGAGATCGCCGCCAGAATCCGCTTTGAGACCTTCAATCTGACCGAAGCAACGCCGCCCGCCTCCTCCTGGCATGTCATTTTTTGCCGGAACGTACTCATCTACTTCGACCAGCCGACGCAGCAGCGCGTGATTGCCAGGCTCGCGGCGGCCCTCGCTCCGGGCGGATTCCTGATGGTGGGCCATTCGGAAAGCCTGGCCGGTGTCGCGCACCAGCTCAGCTATGTCCGGCCGGCGATCTATCGCACGGGCCCGGCGAGAGGGAAGCCATGATCGCCGCACCCCGGCTGATTGTGGTCGGCATTTCCGATTGCGCGATCAGCGCAGGCGCGGGTGTTTCGCTGATCACCTATGCCCTCGGCTCGTGCATTGCGATGGCCGCCTGGGACCCGGTAACCGGCGCCGGCGGGCTGCTGCACATCATTCTTCCGGAATCGACTCTAAACCCCCAAAAGGCGGCCGACAACCCCTGGATGTTTGCCGATACGGGAGTGCCGCGGCTGGTGCAAAATCTGACGGGCCGTGGCGCCGATCCACGCCGCCTTGTCGTGCGCCTCGCCGGCGGCGCGCAGGTGATGGACCGCAACGGTGTTTTCAATATCGGCAAACGGAACTACATGGCAGTCAGAAAAGTACTCTGGAAAGCCGGGATTCTGATCAGCGGCGAAGCCGTTGGAGGCGATGTGTCCCGCACGGTGCGCCTCGATCTCGGCTCCGGGTGCTTTTACGTTCGTGAAGGCGGGCGCGAGGAGCGCGAACTGCCTTTGAAAGGAGTCCGGGCATGACGGAGGGGGGCACTCAAGCCGCGCTTTCGGTGTTGATCGTGGACGATTCGCCGGTGATGCGGAACTATATCAAGCGAATTCTGAGGTTGTCCGGGCTGGCCATCGCCGCGACGCTCGAAGCCGGCGACGGCGATGCCGCGCTCGACACGCTGGCCCACGCGAGTGTCGATCTGGTCCTGTCCGACATCAACATGCCCGGCATGAATGGAGAACAACTGCTGCGCGAGATGGAAGGCGACGACCGCCTGTGCCATGTGCCCGTGATCGTCGTCTCAACCGACTCCTCGGCGCACCGGATGGAAAAGATGCTGGCCTACGGCGCGCGCGGATACGTGCAGAAACCCTTCGACCCCGAGGGCTTGCGGGCCGAAATCGAGCGTGTGCTGGCCGGGGAGGGACGATGACCACATTGCTGCGGAATCAACTGAACCTGCTCGTGGGCGAGTGCGTGTCGGCCATCCTCGAAACCATGTTCTTCACCGCCGCAGAACCCTGCGAAGCCGGTGAAGCAGGCGGTCCGGAATGGATGCAAGTGGCTGTCGACTTTGAAGGAGCGCCCTCGGGAATCACCCGGCTGTGGCTGACCGAAGCGGCGGCGGTCCGGATGGCTGGGGATTTTCTCGGTCTCGACGGGAGCGCGGGCCCGGACGACGCCCGGATGACCGCCTTCGAACTCGCCAACATGATTTGCGGAAGCCTGGTGAGCCGCCTCGAATCGGGTTCCAATTTCGCGCTCGCCGCGCCGCGCAGCGAACCGCCGGCCGCGCCCGGCGAGGATGCGGCCTGGTTCTGGACCGATTTCGGGATGATCGCGGTCGCTTTTGTGCCGTTTGGCGTCGACGGCGAGGTTGCCGGGAACTGCTGAATCCATGGAACGTAGAATCCGAGTGCTGATTGTCGATGACAGCGCGATCGTGCGCAAGATTCTTTGCGACGCGCTGGGCGGCGAAACCGACATAGAAGTGGTCGGCACCGCGCCCGATCCCTACGTCGCCCGCGACAAGATCATCGCGCTGCGGCCGGACGTTCTCACACTCGACATCGAAATGCCGCGCATGGACGGCCTTACGTTTCTCCGCAAGCTGATGCGGGCGCATCCGTTGCCCGTCATCATGATCAGCTCACTCACCCAATCCTCTTCGGCTGCGGCAATGGAAGCGCTCGCCGAGGGCGCCGTCGAGGTTCTGGCCAAGCCGTCCGGACCCTATTCGGTGGGTGAATTTCGCGGGAGCCTGGCGGCCAAGATCCGGGCCGCGGCGGCGGCGCGGCCGCGCATGCGCACGTCCACATCTCCGGCCGGACCGCCGCCCTCTCAGCCGGCGGCCTGGAACGGCAGGGTCCCGTTGATCGTCATCGGCGCATCGACCGGCGGGACCGAGGCCGTCGAACGCATTCTCGTCCGGTTGCCGGCCGGCATGCCGCCGATTGTCGTGGTTCAGCACATCCCGGCGGGATTTTCGCACGCCTTCGCCGCGCGTCTGGACAAACTGTGCGCGCTCAGCGTGCGGGAGGCCGCCCACGGCGATCGATTCGAGCCGGGAACGGCGCTGGTGGCCCCCGGCAACTTTCATTTGCGCGCTGTCCGCATGGCCGATAAGCTCCGGGCCGCGGTCGAACAGGGCCCGCCCGTCTGCTATCAACGGCCTTCGGTTGACGTTCTGTTCGAGTCGGTCGCCTCCACGGGTACACGAGGCGTCCTTGCCGTGCTGCTCACCGGAATGGGCTCGGATGGGGCCAACGGAATGGCGGCGCTGCGCCAGGCGGGCGCGCACACAATCGCCCAGGACGAGGCCACTTCAACTGTGTTCGGCATGCCGCGGGAAGCCATCCGGCTCGGCGCTGCGGCCGAGGTTCTTCCTCTTGGCCGCATCGCCGCCCGGCTGCTCGAACTTTCCACCGGGGCCGGCCATACCGTTTCCTCAAACAATGCGATCTGCGCCCGATAAGCAAACTAGGCGCGCGTTGCCGCACCTCTCTGACGGCTCCACCTGAGAATCAGGTGAATCGCCGCCCACCGCCCGAGTCTTTCAGGATTTTCGCGTCTGCCGGAACTTGGGCAGAAGGAGCTTTTTCGATGAGTGCATCCGTTCAGCCCTTGTCTCCGCCGCCTGCGGCCGACCGCCGCGCCGGCAAATATCTTGCCTTCCATCTCGGACAGGAAGAGTTCGGAATTCCTGTTCTCGCCGTCCGCGAAATCATGGGACTGCAGGATATCACCGCCGTTCCACAGACTCCGCCGCACGTGCGAGGCGTAATCAACCTGCGCGGCAAGGTGGTGCCGGTGATCGACCTCCGCCTGAAATTCGGGCTCGAACTTGCCGAATACGGCCAGCGAACCTCAGTCGTGGTAGTGAAGGTCGACGAGCTGATGATGGGCGTCATCGTCGACGGCGTCTCCGAGGTCCTCAACCTTGCCGGCGCCGAGATCGAAGACACGCCCGATTTCGGGACTGGCGTGGCCACGCCGTACCTGCTTGGAATGGCCAAAACGAAGGGAAAAGTCCGCATGCTGCTCGACATCGATCAGGTGCTCAGCACTCAGGAACTGCAAAACCTGGGTTCATTAATGTAAAGGGAAACTATGAAAAACGCTTCCATCGGAACAAAACTCTATCTCGCGCTCGGTTCCTTGGTCACCATCGCCGTCGCGCTCGCTTTGTGCTGTTGGTGGACCTTGAACACCATGCGCGAAACGACGGCTGCCTCAAACTCCATTCTCCACAAGCAGGTTCTCATCGGTTCCATCGACTCGCTCCAGTCCAGTCTCTACCTGACTGAAAAGACGATCGAGGCCAGCGCACTTGAGAACCGATGGGACAACATCCCGGCGCTTGACCGCAGTTGGAATGACGAGCAGGCCAAGCTGGAAAGAGCCTTCGAGGATCTCAACGCCAGTCTGATAACCGGGGAAGGCCGCCGCATGTGCTCTACCATGCAGGAGGCATTTACCAGTTGGAAAAAGGACCACGATGCGATCGTGCAAGCCGTCAGCGCCAAAGTGGTTGCCGAACTCGTACGGCTCACCAACCAGGACAGCCAGTACAACGACACCATCGAGCGCACGGCCACGTTGCTCACCCGGCAACAGGGCGAACTGCTCAAGGCCGCCGAATCAAAGGGCGAGTCGAGTCAGTCGCTGCTGCGAGTAATCGGCGCGGTTCTGATGCTCCTGGCCGTTTTCGCCGGCGCCGCCGCTGTGGTTGCGGTCCGTTCGAGCACCCGCCAGCTGAGGCAATTGGCCGGCGCTATGACCGACAGCTCCGATCAGGTGGCCGCCGCTTCTACACAGGTTTCGAGCTCGAGCCAGGCCCTGGCGCAAGGCGCCTCCGAGCAGGCAGCTTCGCTCGAGGAGACTTCCGCCTCGGCCGAGGAGATCACTTCCATGACCCGGCGGAACGCCGACCATTCCCGCCAGGCGGCTTCGCTTATGACCGACGTCGAACGGCACGTGAGCGACGGAAACCGCACGCTCAACGGGATGCTCGCCTCCATGCAGCAAATCAACGAATCGAGCGAAAAGGTCTCTCGCATCATTCGCGTCATCGACGAGATCGCCTTCCAAACCAACATTCTCGCCCTGAATGCCGCCGTTGAGGCCGCACGGGCGGGCGAGGCGGGGATGGGCTTCGCCGTGGTCGCCGACGAGGTCCGCAACCTCGCTCAGCGGTCCGCCCAGGCAGCCAAAGACACCGCCGCGCTGATTGAGGAAAGCATTACCAGTTCCCGCGAAGGCTCCACCCGCCTCGAGGAGGTCGCCGGCGTGATCCGTTCGATCACCACGAGCGCCACCCAGGTAAAAACCCTCGTCGACGAGGTCAAACTCGGCAGCGAGGAACAGGCTCGAGGCATCGAGCAGATCGCCAAGGCAATTTCTCAGATGGACAAGGTCACCCAGCAGACCGCGGCCAATGCCGAGGAGGGCGCTTCGGCGAGCGAAGAACTTTCGGCGCAGGCCGACTCGATGCGCGACACCGCCGGACGCCTGCAAGCAATGGTGGGCGGAACCCAATCCTCCGCGCGGCGGACACACTCCGCCGCACGCCAGCTTGTGGCTCGCCAGGAGGCTCGTCCTTCCAAGCCGGCCTTGGTTCCAGCCGTACCGCAAAAGCCGGTCGCACCCGGGGATGAGAACTTCAACTTCGACGATTTTAAAGATTTTTAACGCTAACGACTGTTCATTTCGGCGCGGGTCCGGAACACCGGACCCCTGCCGAACTCACTGACCTGCCAGTTACTTCTCGATTCGCCTGCCGTTTCTTCATCACCCTGCCCGCCCTGAAAATGTTCTCGCCGCTCGTTGTCTCCGGTGCTACGATAGCTTCGAAGTTTCGGATGAATTTCACTGAACAAGGAGCCTCCAAACCCATGTTGCTACGGAAAATCGCGCTCGGCATGCTGCTCGCCGGTGCTCTCATCGCCGCCCCGCTGCCTCAGGCGGCAGGCGCCAAGAAGGCCGCCGAGCCGGCCAAGAAAGCCGATACCACCAAAGCCGATGCGGCGAAACTGGTGGACATCAACAGCGCCACCGCCAAGGAACTACAGGCACTGCCCGGCATCGGTACCGCGTATGCCGACAAAATCATCAAAGGCCGTCCCTATGCCAACAAGACGCAGTTGACGTCAAAAGGCGTGATCCCGGATGGCGTCTACGCGAAAATCGAGAAGTTGGTCATCGCAAAACAGAAGTAACATCCCAGGAGCCCCCATGAAACTGAAAGTCTCCGCAGTGCTCATCGCGACTGCGATGCTGTTTACCGCGGCGCCTGCGTTCCCGCAAGCCAAGGCTGACGCCAAGTCCGAAGCCAAGGAAACCAAGGGCAAGACCAAAGCGGCCGCGACGCCCGCCGCCTCCGACGCCGACATCGCCGCAGCCAAGGCCGCCAACAAGGTCTGGGTCAACACCGGCAGCGACACCAAGGCGTATCACTATGCCGGCAGCCGCTATTACGGCAAGACCAAGCAAGGCAAGTTCATGACCGAGGACGAAGCCAAGAAAGCCGGCTACCATGCCGCGGGCAGCGAAGATGCGAGCGGCATGCCCAAGTCGTCCGGCAAAGCCAAAGGTGCGGCCAAGGACGAGAAAAAGTAACACCTTCTCCGAACGGGGGCGGGATCTCCCCGCCCCAACTTATCCGGCCGCCTTACCGCCCGTCGCCCGCATCTCTGCCAGCACCTCTCGTACTGCCTGTTTCAATTCTTCTTTTCCGCCCCCTTCCAACCGCACGACACTGGTTTCGGGAAGCTCGATTCCGGCGGCACGAAAGCGGAGTTGCAACCTCCGGTTAAACTCCCGCCCCACCAGCCACTGCCGCAGCGGGAGCGTCTTGAGCCGCGCCTTGATCATCACGCCGGCGGGCAGAAACCGGTCGACGCCCATTAATTCGAGCGGAGCGAGAATAGAAGGCCCCACCGTCCCGTCAGCCAGCAGTTCCTCGGCCGTCTCGCGCATCAGCCCCATCGCGCGGTCCGCGTCCTGCTCCCATCGAACCGGCACTTCCGACACCCAGAAGGCGAATTCCCGCGTCAGATTCGCAAGGGTCTGGATGGCGCCGTTCGGAAACACGTGAACGCCGCCGTTTTCAGAGCGCAGCACGGTCGTCCTCAGGTTGATTTCCTCCACCAGCCCGCCGGTCCCGTTGATCACCGCGACATCGCCCACCCGGATCTGGTTTTCCGCCAGGATGAAGATGCCCGCGATGATGTCCTTGATCAGGGTCTGGGCGCCGAACCCGACCGCCACTCCCACCACGCCCGCGCTCAGCCCCGCACCCGCCAGCAGCGGACCCACGCTGAAGCCCATCTCCTGCAGCATCATCAGCACGGCTGCCGACCACAGCAGGATCAGCACCGGATGCCGGATTACGGCCATCACCGTCCGCGCGCGCTTCTCCATTTCCTCGTCCTGCGCCTGCCCCCGCCTGACCATCAGGTCCACCGCGCGCCCCTGGAGTACGTCGAACATGCGGCGGAGAATCAGCATCGCCAGCATGGCGCCGAGCAGAATCGCCACCACACGCAACGCCGAAGGAATCAGTGGGAAGTACTCGCGGACCGGCTCGAGCAGAATTTGCATGTTCCTTTCAGTCTGCCAGTCCCGGCCCTCGCGTTGCTAGAATGAGAGTTCATGGCTGAATCTCAAGTCGCCGCTCCGGAGCCTCTTCCGTCCATCGGCCAGTGGCTGCCCGCCGTCGCCCTGGCCTGGTTGATTCCAGGAGCCGGCCATTTCCTGCTCAAGCGCGCAGGCCGCGGAGCCATTCTCGCCGCCTCCGTGATTCTGATGTTTTTGCTCGGAATCATGATGCGCGGGGCCATGTTCCAGCCGCAAAGCGGCGACGTGCTCACCACCATCATTTACGTCGGCGGATTCATCGGCAACCTTGCCTCCGGCATCCTGTACCTGTTGTCCAATTGGCTCGGCTACAATCAGCCCGACGTCGCCGGACACGTCCACGACTATGGAACAAAGTTTCTGGTGGGCGCGGGGTTGTTGAACATCATGGCCATGGTGGACGTTTTTGAAATCGCCACCGCCCGCAAGGATTGACCCGATGCCGAAAATGAACCTCTCGCACTTTGAAGCTGCGCTTCTGTTCGCGCTTCTCACCTCGGTGGTGCTCGGTGTCGTCACCAAACGTACCGACCGCGAACGCTTCCGCTACGGTCTCCAGTGCTTCGGCTATTTCATGCTCGCCTTATTCGGCTTGAGCTGGCTCATGTACCTCGGACACGGCTAAGGCTTGCAGGTGCCCGTGCAGACCGACTCGCGTTCCCGCACCGGAGCGCCCAGCCGGTCCGGACTCGACAAGGACGTCCGCCGCACATCCACCGTCTCTTTTACTTCGTTCGCCGATACCTGCCGCGAGATCATCCGTTGCTCCACCAGTTGCGGACTCTGGTCGGCCCCTGACCGCGCGACCCCCGGTACGTTCATCTTGTAGAGCGATTCCTCCACCTGCTCGCCGCTACCCGCCTTCACGGTCCGCTTCACTTTCTGTCCCACCAGCCGGAACTGACCGCCGTAGCTTTCATATGTGCTCTCGTTTTCGGTCGTCACGCCGGGCGCCTGTTTGGTTTCCGCCGCCTGCCGGATGGCTTCGTAGAACTGTCCGTTCTCGTTCTTGCGGTACACCACCGTACTGCGGCTCTCGTCCTTGCCTTGAACCGTCACCGCAGTCGTTTTGCGCTCCGCCGTATCCACGCCCCCGTTGATATTCGGCTTCTGCACGGTCTCGTTGGTTACCGTCGTGTTCCCGCTCTGCCGCGACTCGCTCGTTGTCCGCTCGGAAAGCATCAGGTTTCCGTTCAGGTCGCTGCGGTAGGTCGACGTCCGGGTCACCATGTCCGAGCCCTGCTTTTCCTGCTCGATCAGCACCTTCTCGGTCATGCCCGTGCCGCCCATCGGGTCGTACCGCTTCACCACACGCTCCACCACACGCTTTCGCCCGTCGTCGCTGATCACCCGCTCGTTAGTCGACTGCACCGGCATCATCCGCCCGTTCACCGACTGCCGCAATTCCGTTTGAGAGTTTGCGTTCGCGCCCGCGCGCGATGTGATGGTTGGACCCGGCATCGCATTGCCCATGCCGTCCCACTCGACATCCTTCCTCACCTGTTGGGCGGATAGCGCCGCCGAAGCCAGCAGCAAAAGGACAGACCACTTCATATTCCCAACCTAAGCGGAATCCTGATCCTTCGCAATGCGGCAAACACCTTATACACCCTGATGCAAACCGTCTAGCGATTCATCGAGACGGCCAAGGCATGCCCGGCCCACACCGCCGCCATGCAAAGCACCACCGATGCGATGACGTTCGCGGCTGCGCGCCCCGGATGACCGTCCCTCAGCAGGTTGAGCGTGTCGAGACTGAACGCCGAGAAGGTCGTGAACCCGCCGCACAATCCGACCATGACGAACTGCCGCGTGCGCAGCGTCACCACCGTTCGCCCTTCCGGTCCCGTGAAGGTGGCAAACCAGCCGATGAACGCACAACCGGCGATGTTGATCACCAGCGTTCCCCAAGGAAACGCCGAGCCCGCAACCCGCCCCATCCATCCGCCAAGCGCGTACCGCAACAGCCCGCCAATCGCGCTGCCGAGCGAGATCCAAAGATAGATCACAATAGATAAAGTATATGAGTCCCGGTGCGATCTTCCTTGGCTACTCCGCCGACAAACTCGAACAGCAGTCGGCGCGCATCGCCGATTGCCTCGACCGTTTGAGCGAAGAACAGATCTGGTCGAGAACGGGCGAGGGCGCAAACGCCGCCGGAAATCTCGTGTTGCACCTGTGCGGCAACGTCGGTCAATGGATCGGCTCGGGGGTTTCGGGCGAGCCGGACACGCGAAAGCGCGATGCCGAATTCGCCAATCGAGGTGACGCCTCCCGGGAACAGCTCAAACAGCAACTGGCGGCCACCATCCGGGCAGCCGTCACGGTTATTCGCGCGCTGCCCGAACAGCGCCTCAGTACGCGTGTTCGCGTCCAGAATTACGACGTTACGGTGCTCGAAGCGATCTACCACGTGGTCGAGCATTTCTCCGGTCACACCGGACAGATCATCTTCGCAACCAAGCTGCTGACAGGATCCGACCTGGGCTACTATGCGCACCTCAATCAAGCGGCTCACGCCGAACGAGTGCCTTGAATGACAGGTCGTATTCTCGCGCTCGACCTCGGAAAAAAGCGAATCGGACTGGCGGTGAGCGATCCGCTTGGAATCACCGCGCAAGGTCTGCCCACCTATGAGCGCATCCGCATCCGGGACGATCTCAATTACCTTGCGGAACTCGCGGAGAAGTTCGAAGTCCAATTAATCCTCATGGGAAATCCGAAACATATGAGCGGCGATGAGAGCCGGCAAGGCGCCTACACCCGCGAGTTCGGCGAGCGGCTCGCCGAGCGTACCGGCTTGAAAGTCGAATACTGGGATGAACGCTGGACCTCCATTCAAGCCGAGCGTGTGCTCAAGGAAAGCGGTATTTCGATTGAGAAACGCCGCGGCGCCGTCGACCGCCTGGCGGCTGTGATTCTGCTCGAGAATTATCTCGACTCGAGGAGTTCGGCGTGTTCCGACTAGCCGCCTTCGTGGCCCTGCTCGGACTGTTGAGCCTGGGCATTGTCGCCTACTCGATTTTTTCGCCCTACCAGGGCTTTGGGCAACCACCCTTCGTCGAAATCGAAAAGGGAATGCCCACCCGCGCAATCGCGGCGAAGCTCGAGGAAGTCGGCGTGGTGCGCTACTCCTGGCAATTCCTGTTGGTCCGGGCATTGCGGCCATCTGTGAAATTACAGGCTGGAGAATACCGGTTCGACAAGCCCGCGTCGGCTTACGACGTGTTGGGGCGAATCGCCCGGGGCGACGTCTTCTATTACGAAGTGACGGTCCCGGAAGGCAGTAATATTTTTGACATCGCTTCGATTGCGGCCGAAACCGGCATCATCAAGGAATCGGATTTCATCAGCGCCGCCGCGGACCCGTCGGCCATTCATGATCTCGACCCGAAAGCGGCGACGCTCGAAGGCTACCTCTTCCCTTCCACCTACCGCATCACGCGCCGGACGACCGCCGCGCAGTTATGCCGCTCGATGACCGAGCAGTTTCGCAAGGAGTGGAAGTCGCTCAACACCGCCGCGAGCATCCACGATACGGTGACGCTTGCCTCGCTCGTTGAAAAGGAGACCGGCGCTCCCCAGGAACGTCCGATCGTGGCGAGCGTGTTCCACAACCGCCTGCGCATCGGCATGCGGCTCGACTGCGATCCCACCACCATCTACGCCGCAAAATTACAGGATCGTTACCGGGGCAAAATCCATAAATCCGACCTCGCCAGTCAAAGCGAGTACAACACCTACCAGCACGCCGGATTGCCGCCCGGACCCATCGCCAATCCCGGCCTTGCGGCGCTCAAAGCCGCGCTTTCACCCGCTGAAACCAAATACCTGTACTTTGTCGCCAAGCCCGGCGGCGGGTCGCACAATTTCGCGGCCGATATGACCGCGCACAAGAGGAACGTCGAGGCCTATCGCAGTGCGGAGAAGTCAGGCAGATAGGGTACGGGAGTGGCTCGACGCACGCGGGATCGAACGCGTCGAATGCGCACATTTCGATTCCATGTCGCGCGAGCTCGACATTCAGCCCGAACGTCTTCGTAAGCTGCTTCGATCCATGCCTGTCGCCCTCGCCCCGCTGGTTGAGGGCGTACGGCAGGACGACTTCCACGAACTGGCGAGAACGCTCGTCGCTCTACAACACGAATATGCAGCGGCCGATGCGGCGCAAGCCCGTTCCATTCGGGGCATCGTGATTCGAGCCAAGGACCACGCGCGGTTGGCTGTACGCCTGAAGCCCGATAAGTCCGAGATGGTGGACTGGATGCTCGTTTGGCTGGAGAATCCGCCCGTGTTCGAGACCTGGTACCGGCTGCGGACTCAGCGCCCGAATACCTGAAAATACTGGTAGGGCAGCCGCGCCGGCGACTTCAATTCCCGGAATCCCGCTTTCTCGAACTCCGCCGCCACCAACTTGGGATCCAGTTTCATCGAAACCGGCGGTCCGATAGGGAGTTCCTTCTTGTAAAAATCGATGTTCACGATTCTCCCGCCCGGCTTCAGGGCCTGCTTGAGCTTCTCATAGTAGGCCGGCCGGTTATCGATGTGGTGCAGCACATCGCAGATGAAAATGAGATCCACCGATTGCGGCGGCAGTTTGGGATCATCCGGCGCGGCGAGCACGGTCGCAAGGTTGGGCGGAGCATCTTTGGCGGCGATCTTCAGCAGGTCGGCATCGATGTCCACGGCATATACTTTGGCGGCGTGCCGGGCGAAGCGGCGGGAAAAATAGCCGCTGCCGGCGCCGATGTCCGCCACCACGTCCGAGGGCTTCAGCCCGAGCGCCGTGATGACTTCGTGCGGCTTCTGCCACTCGTCGCGGCCGGGATCCTCCAGCACTTTGGCGTATTCGGCGGCATCCCGGGGCGGATGGTGCTGGTGGGCGGTCTGCCCCGCCAACAGAAGCGCGGCAACCAGAGTCGGCTCGAACATTCCCCTATTATCGGCCGAAACACTGGCGTATAATCGCAGCAGGATTGGAGACATTTATGTCTGAAATATTTGTAACCATCCTGCGCTGGACCGCGCGGCTCGCCGCGTTGGGTTTAGCCGGAATGTACGCCTTGATGGTGGCCGGGGAGTTCACCTCGCCGCACTCCGGGCCTCCAAGCTACGCCATTGAGTGGGCAGGCATCGGACTTCTTACCTTAACGTGCCTCGGCGCATTGCTGGCTTGGAAATGGGAATTGCCGGGCGCCATCCTTTCGCTCGCCTCTCTGGTGGCTTTCATGCTCCTGATCCGAATCCGCGCCGATATCGTGGTCGCGCTAGCCGCAACTCCGGCAATTCTCTTCCTTGCGGACTGGTTTGCGCGGCAGGCAATTCACCGTCCGTTACACACGCGATAAGGGCATATGAGGGTCTAGGAGTTCCAATCCCAGACGCCGGTTCCGGCGGTGCCGGGACGCTGTCCCTTTGCTTTCAATCAAATAACCTGCTACGCTGAAAATCTAATAATGCGCACAGTCGACTTGATTCACCGCAAGCGCGACGGGGAGGAACTCTCCCCGGAAGAGATATCCGCTCTGATCGACGCTTATACACGCAATGAGGTTCCGGATTACCAGATGTCATCGTTCCTGATGGCAACCTTCTTCTCCGGTATGACCGACCGGGAAGTTAGCGCGATGACGGACTCCATGGTCCGTTCCGGGCAGACCCTCGACCTTTCCGATATTCCGGGCGTGAAAGTGGACAAGCACTCCACGGGCGGAGTCGGCGACAAAACCAGCCTGATTGCGGCTCCGATTGCGGCGTCGGCTGGTGCAGTCGTACCCATGATTTCCGGCCGGGCGCTCGGCCATACGGGCGGGACGCTCGACAAACTGGAAGCCATCCCCGGGTTCCGCACCAACCTGACGATGGACGAGTTTCGCGCTCAGCTGGTCCAACACAAACTCGCTTTCATCGGACAGTCGGGTGAAATCACGCCGGCCGACGGAAAACTGTACTCTTTGCGCGACGCCACCGCCACTGTCGAAAGCACTCCGCTGATTGCGTCTTCCATCATGTCCAAGAAACTGGCCGTCGGACTCGACGCGTTGGTTTTGGATGTGAAGGTCGGCAACGGCGCATTCATGAAAAAGCAGGTGGAAGCGCGGCGCCTCGCTCAGATGATGGTCGGCATCGGCCGCCGTCTCGATAAGCGGGTTCAGGCGCTCATCACCGACATGAATCAACCGCTCGGCTACGCGGTGGGCAACGCCCTCGAAGTGATGGAAGTTTCACAAACGCTGCAAAACGCCGGGCCCACGGACCTTACCCGCATTTCGCTCGAGCTCGCTGCTCGCATGATCTTCCTCGGAAAGATCACCAAGACGCTTGAAGAAGCCCGCGAAATGGCCACGGCGCGCCTGCTCGACGGATCCGGCTACCGCAAGTTCAAGGACGTCATTCAGGCCCAGGGCGGAAACCCGCAGGTGCTCGACCGCTTCGAGCTGTTGCCCAACGCCACGGGCGTGCGCGAGATTGCATCTCCGCGCCCGGGTTTCGTCAGCGCCATCGATGCGGAGTACATTGGACAGGCATCTTCGATGATCGGCGCCGGCCGCAACACGAAGGAAGATGCGATTGACCCCGCGGTAGGCGTGATTCTCGAGGTGAAGGTCGGCAGCAAGGTTGACGCCGGCGCCGTGCTCTGCCGGCTCTATTACACCAACGAGGAAAACGTCGAAGAAGCCGCTCAGGTGGTCGAGGACGCGTTCCGCATTTCCGGCAACGCGCCCGACGAGCGCGAACTCATCCTCGAAGTGGTCGGCTGAGTCGCGCGAGAAACCCTGCGGCTAATTCAGCTATTATTTTTGTGTCTGGATGAATCTGCCGAATTCACTGACGCTGCTTCGGATCTTTTTCGTGCCGCTGCTGGTCGCAGCCCTCGTGCAGGAAGATCTGCCGGCAACTTTCGGTCTGGTTGGTTTCAACAAGGAATTCATCGCGCTCGCCATCTTCCTGGCGGCTGCGGCGACGGATCTGCTGGACGGATACCTGGCCCGCCGTTGGGGACAGGTAACGACGGTGGGCACTCTGCTCGATCCCATCGCCGATAAGCTGCTGATCTCGGCCGCATTGATTTCGCTGGTTCAGATCCGCCAGATCCCCGGTTGGATGGTGATTCTCATCATCGGCCGGGAATTTGCCGTCACCGGGCTACGCGGCATTGCCGCAGCCGAGGGCTATACGATTCGGGCCAGCGAACTCGGCAAAACCAAGATGGTGACGCAGGTGATCGCCGTCTCACTGGTGATGCTCAGCATCCACTGGAGCGGGCTCAAAACACCGGCATCCTGGGCCATGTGGGGAGTCGTGGTGTTCGGAGTCGCGTCGGCAATCGACTATTTCCGCAAGTTCTGGAGACGCGTCGATGACGGTGTCAAGCGCCGCAGACGGGCCGAACTGCTGCGCCTCGAACGCCGCAAGCGCCGCGAGCAGATGGTTCGCGCGGCGGGCTCTACAATTGCCCGGCCGCCGGCTGGATCCGGAAACTCTCCGGCGTAAACAGAATCGTCTTCACCTGGCCCCGTTCGCCGATGGGTCCGATCGGCTTTCCGTTCCAGGTTACTTCCAGTCCCCCGGCATTGCCGACTTTGATGTAAGCCCGATCCTTGCCGCCGAGCACCTTGGTCTGGCTCGGTTCGAGAATTCCTGAGAAGACTGTTTTCCCGTCCGAAGTGATGGCGAGCCACGTCGTCTCGCGCGCCGAAACGGCAACCACGACGCGGTCGTCCGCGCCGCGCTGTGAGATGTCGACGTTCAACTGCTGCGGTTGCGCGGTCGCGGGCGCTGCCCCCTGACGGGAAGCCGGAGTCATAACCTGCCTTGCATCCGCCGCCGCGGTTTGGGCTTCAGGCTTCGGATTCTCGATCTGCTTCCACCACATGTAGAAGGCGGAACACCCCGCCATCACGCCGATCAGCAGCGCCACGTAGGCGCCGAGTCTGCCCGCCGCGACGCGCCGGTTGGTGGCGCGAACAATGGGATCCGGTTCCTTGATCGGAAATTGAGCGCTCTTCAGCGCCGCCGTGAGCACCGGCGCTTCCGCCGCCCGCGCTCGTTCTAACTCGGCATCCAACTCCGTTGCGTTTAAGCCCAGGGCCAACGCATATTGGCGCACGAAACTTCGGTAGAAAAATCCGCCGGGAACCGAAGTCGGGTCGTCGGCTTCGATCGCTTGGAGATATTTCGAATTGATGCGAGTATCGCGGGCAAGACTCTCTAGGTCCAAGCCCTGGCGAAGTCGCTCTTTGCGCAGCTTATCGCCCACTGTTGTCATAACCCTACCCGGCCCTATCTAAACGTCCCAATTAATGAGGTATACTCATGATACTACAATTGATTCCGGTTTCCCCCACGAAAAATCTGTCGGTAATCGTTGTTAACTGGAACCGCCGGGAGTTGCTCGACAGGTGCCTCCGGTCGCTTGCCGCGCAGACCGTGAACCACTTTCAGGTGGTATTGGTAGACAACGGCTCCACTGACGGCTCGGCTGATTGGGCCGAGAAGAATTTCGGTGAAAATCCCAAGTTTCACCTGCTGATCATTCGAAATCGGGAGAATCGCGGCTTCTGCGCGGCCAACAACCAGGGCATCGCCGCGGCATCGGATGCAGAACTCGTGGCTTTGCTCAACAACGACGCCGAGGCCGATCCGCAATGGCTTGAAGCCCTGAGCTCCGCCTTTGAACGGCCCGAAATCGGCATGGCCGCCTCGAAGATTCTGGTGTACGAAGATCCGGGCAAGATCGATAAAGTCGGACACTTGATTTACCTTGACGGTCAGAATCGCGGCCGGGGTACGGGTCAGCGCGACACAGGCCAGTTTGACCGCATCGAGGAAGTTCTCTGGCCGGATGGTTGCGCCGCCATGTACCGGCGGGAGATGCTCGAGCAGGTGGGCGGGTTCGACGAGGATTTTTTCGCTTACGCCGATGACGCCGACCTCGGATTGCGCGGCCGGATAGCTGGATGGCGCTGCCTCTACGTGCCGGGCGCCGTGGTCCGGCATCATCGCGGTGCGACGCTCGGCATCCTGAGCGCGCGCCGCCTGGAACTCATCGAGCGGAATCGCATATTATTAGCTACAAAGCTCTTCCCCTGGAGCCTTCTATGTCTAAACAGCGTGTATCACGCCGCGCGCATCGCCTCCGGAATGTGGGCGACACTCCGCGGCAAGGGCGAAGCCTCCCGCTTCCCGGGTTGGACCGGCAAGTGGAGAATAGCGGCCGCCTTGATGCGAGGAACCATCCAGGGCTGGATGATGGCGCCCCGAATGTTGCGGAAGCGGCGCCAGATCTCGAAGTACCGCCGCCTGTCGCCCAGCCAGACGCGCCGCCTGATTCTCCAACACCGGATCAACCTCAAAGAACTATCGGAACAGGCGATTTGAAATCGCCTGCCGAAACAGGCGATATGAAGTCGCCTGCGCCCCTATCGCCCGGCATAGCGATGATGGATTCGCCGTGTCCGGCCTGTGAATCCTTGCGTTGCCGCGTCCTGTTCCACGCGACGGACCGCCTCTACCACACCACGGATCGTGTTTTTCGCGTTGTCGAGTGCGCCGAGTGCCGGCTCATCCGCCTCGACCCGTGGCCCGAACCGGCGGAACTCCGGGGCTACTATCCGCCGTCCTACTGGGCGGCGCCCGGCAAATCGTTCTCCGATTGGGCGGAAACCGCTTACCGCCGCTTCGTGCTCGGAGATCACGTGCGTTTCGTTCGCCGCGCCCTCGAAAACTCCGGCCATCCCGGTCCCGTGCTGGATGTCGGTTGCGGCGGCGGACTGTTTCTCCGTCTGCTGGCCGAAACCGGCATTCCCGTTGTCGGGCTCGATTTTTCGCTCGACGCCGCCGTGGTGGCCTGGCGTGGCAATCGTGTGCCTGCCGTGTGCGCTTCGCTCGGCAAATCGCCCATTCCGCCGAGGTCCTGCGCGGTGGTGACGATGTTCCACGTCATCGAACACCTCTATAACCCCGCATCCTACATCGATGCCGCCCACGAGTTGCTGCTGCCCGAAGGAAGACTGGTGGTGCAGGTGCCGAACGCCGCCTGCTGGCAGTTCCTTCTGTTCGGCGAGCACTGGAATGGAGTGGACGTTCCACGCCACCTGATCAACTACAAGGAGCAGGACCTGGTGGCTCTGGTCGAATCAGCCGGATTCGACGTCGTGCGGACCAAGCATTTTTCCCTTCGCGACAATCCCGCCGGACTCGCCACAACACTCGCCCCGAGTCTCGACCCCATGGCCCGGCGCGTACGGCCCGGCGGCGAAGCGCCTCGCGCGCGCCTGCTGCAGGACCTGCTGTACTTCGCGCTGGTCGCGGCTTCGGTGCCGTTTACTCTTGTCGAGGCAGCGTGCCGCGCCGGTTCGACCATCATGCTCGAGGCGCGAAAGAGAACTTGATCTACCGCGGTGTTCAGTCCTGGCTGCCCGCCTTCCTGCGGAACTACCTTCTGCATTTCGAAGCATCCATCGAAACGGCGGCTGACACCTTCGCCGCTTCCCTGCCCCAAGGCGCGCGCGTCCTCGACGCCGGCGCCGGCGAAGGAAGTTACCGCCGTCTGTTCACACGGCAACGCTACACCGGAATCGATTTGGGAATCGGCGATGACCAATGGGACTACACGAGCCTCGATGCGGTTGCCGACCTGACCGCCATACCGTTCCGCGACGCCAGCTTCGACGCGGTCGTAAACATCGTGACGCTCGAACATGTGCGCGAACCGGCCAGCGTGCTGCTCGAGCTGTCGCGCGTGCTGCGCCCCGGAGGGCGGCTCCTGCTGGTGGTGCCCCATGAGTGGGAGGAGCATCAGACGCCGCACGACTATTTTCGCTACACGCGTTACGGGCTGAAGTATCTGCTCGAGCGATCCGGATTCGGCTCCTTCGAGATCGAACCGGTCGGCGGTTACTTCCGGCTGCTGTCGCGCCGCTTATTGAACGGGCTCCAATTTTTCCCGGGGCCGATGTTCGTAGTGGCCGCTTTACTGCTCGCGCCGCCCGCGCTCCTGCTTCCCCTGCTCGAGCCGCTCGACAAGAATCGAAATTTCACGCTGGGGTTCATATGCCGCGCGCAAAAGTGATCCTGATCCTGTCGGCTATGCTGCCGCTCGCGGCCGCTGATTTCAGCGGCGTCCGGGCTATGTCGCATGTCCGGCGCGCGGTCGGTTTCGGCCCTCGACCCTCGGGCTCGGCGGCAATCGGCAAGCTTCAGGATTATATCCGCGATCAATTGAAGAGCTGCCGCTGCGAGGTCAGCGAAGACCGGTTTGCCGCGCAGACCCCCGAGGGCGCGTTGCCGATGGTCAACATCATCGCGCGCTTCACCGGCCAGTCGCGTCAGGCAATCGTCGTGACGGGACACTACGACACGAAGAGGATGGACGGGTTTACGGGCGCGAACGACGGAGGCTCTTCCACCGGCGTGCTGCTTGAGCTCGCCACCGCTCTCGCCGGGCGCAGTTTGAAGCAGGATGTCGTTCTGGTCTGGCTCGACGGCGAGGAGGCGGTGAGGCAGTGGAGCGAGTCCGACAGCTTGTACGGGAGCCGTCACCTGGCCGCGCGGTGGGCTGCCGGCGGGACGCTCGACCGCATCCGGGCGCTGATCAACGTTGACATGATCGGCGACCGCGACCTGGGCATTCTTCCGGAGGGCAATTCGACGCCCTGGCTGCGAGCGAAGGTATGGGCGCTCGCCGCCGAAATGGGATTCTCGCGCCACTTTCTGGCTTCCGGTTTTGCCATCGAAGACGATCATTTGCCGTTTGCCGAGCGCGGAGTCGCCGTGCTGGACCTGATCGACTTCGACTACGGCCCCAACAACTCCTGGTGGCACACGCGCGAAGATTCCATCGACAAACTGAGCGCGGCAAGCCTCGAAGTGGTGGGGCGCCTCCTTGTGGCGCTCACGCTCAACGGCGTTTAGGATTCAGTTTTTCTGAACGCGGGCAGGCCGGTCGAGCGCAAGTAAAGCGTCGGCGATGCGGTTCACCGCATGCTCCTCATCGCGCCGGCTGGCATCGGAGCGTGGCATCGACGCCAGTTCGAGATGAATCATCTCGTGCACCACTGTGAACTCCATGTCTGCGAGGGCGTCGCGATACGGGCGGCGGTAGTCCTCGAGGTCGAGCACGCGGATATGCGCGGTCCTCGTAGGCATGTCCCAATGGATATTGCCGAGAGTATTGGGCTTTAACGCGCTTTGGCGGACGAACTCGAGCGTGATGTCCCAATCGGAGAGTTCGAGCCGCTCGCGCCACAACTCGAGCCGTCTCGAAATGTATTCGTTGACGGCTTTGCGTTGCGCGGTATCGGCGGGCGCGCCTATCCTTCCCCACTCGCTCGAAGGACCGGCCTCCACGGCGAACATCAGGCACAAGAGGACAAACGTGCTGACACGAAGGGCGTTACTGCTCAGGCCCATTGGATGAATTCTGTGCCTTCAGATTATCACGAAGCGCGCCGGCCGGACTCTCATAAGCCGGTTTCTGTGTCCCGTTTGCACGGGCTGGCAACCATTCCTCTCGACCCGCCATTGCTGGCGGGCTCTAGCGACCTACCCGGGAGTCGAACGGAGCGGGCCGCTCCTTCTCCCCTATTTGGTCTTGCTCCGCATGGGGTTTTCCCTGCCATCCCGATTGCTCGGGACGCGGTGCGCTCTTACCGCACCTTTTCACCCTTACCGGCAACGCGAAATCCGCGTCACAGGCGGTATATTCTCTGTGGCACTTTCCGTAGACCGCGCCTTGAAACGCGGCCCCCCGGCCGTTAGCCGGCATGCTGCCCTGTGGAGACCGGACTTTCCTCTTCGCACCGCGCATAAACGCGATCCAAAGCGGTTGCCTCAAGTCCGGCCGGCGCTGTTTCATTATCCCAGTTTCGGGGTGAAATGTTTCCGGTCAAGTCGCGTCTATCCAGTGCGTTAGTGTACGCTAGTCTATGGCCGGAATCGGATGGAACGGCTACCGGAATCTTCCAGTACAACTAGAACGGTACCGAAACGGTCAAAGGGGAGTGCAAAATCATGTTCACAAAGTTCCTTAGGTTTGCAACACTTTTGTCCGCGCTCGCTTTTGTTCTGAACGCACAAGGGTTGGAGACGCGCGCAACCAAAGACGATTGGGAGGAAATCAATTTTGAATTCAATTCGTCGGTTCTGACCGATGGCTACCCAAGCCTGTTACGCCTAGCCGACTTATTGAAAGCCAACCGCGCTTACCACGTGCGGGTGGAGGGTCACACCGACGGAATCGGCGGAGCCCGCCAGAACGAGAAGCTCGGGATGGCTCGCGCCACCGCCGTGCGCGATTTCCTGGTGAAGTACGGCGCGCAGCCGAACCAGATCGAGACCGTCACCAAGGGTAAGGCCGACCCGGCGGTTCAGGGCGAAAAACGCGGTTATAGCCGCACCGATCCGGCACGATGGATGAACCGCCGCGTGGTGCTGTTTGTCACCGACGACAAAGGCCGTCCGGTTTCAGCCGGCGGACCCGGCGATGCCATCCGGGCCATTGAAGACGCCAACAAGAACGCGCAACAGGCCGCGGCCATGTCGCAGAAGTGCTGCGATGAGATTCTCCGGCGGCTCGACAAACTGGACGAAATCGCCAAACTGATTCGCGACCTCGCCGACCAGAACGCCGGTCTTCGCAAGGAAGTCGATCAGTTGAAGCAGCAGCAGGGCGGACTGGCGAAACAGGTGCAGGATGTCGCCACCGGGCCCAAGCCGCTTACCGAAAAACAGACCGAGGACGTGGTCAAGACGCAAATCGCGAAGGCGCGTGATCCGCGATTCTCGCTCCTCGGCGTGAACCTCGGCGCCGACAACTACGGCCATCCGACCGTGACCGGCAAAGCCCGCTACTTTGCCCCCTTCAAGGAACACTTCGCCGTCCAGGCGCAAGGCGAGTACTATTACTGGCGCGATTCCAAGGAAGGACAGTTCGACCTCGGACTCGTCGACCGCGTCGGCAATTTCCAGACCGGCCTGTTCTCGAGCTTCAAGCACGTCACCCTGCGCGGCAATCAGCAGGGTGGAACCCTCGGACAAGCGGCCCTCACTTTCGATTACCTGTTCAAATACGGCAAGATCGGGCTGTTCGGAACCAAGGCGTTCATGGACAATGCCACGCTCGACTCGCGCAACGCGGTCCTCAACGGGCCGAACGGCTCCTTTGTCGCACCCAACCTGTTCATCGAGCGCTACATCAAAGCGGTGGACCAGGTGGGCGCGAGCACGACCCTCGGTCTGTGGGCCGACAATTACCTCGAAGCGAACTTCGGCTACCTGAAGAGCCGTGCCGGCGCCGACCGACCGGGCGGCACGCTGCGCTTTGTCTTTCCGTTCCGCAACATTCTCGCCTTCACCGTCGAAGGCGGTATGAACGAAACGTTGCTCGAGCGCAACCAGACCGGCCGCGCCGTCGTTGGCGTGCAACTTGGCAACTTTATCCGGCCGAAGGAATTCCGCGGTCTCGATCATCCGGTTCCCGTGGACGTTCCGCGCGTGCGCTATGAAGTGCTCGAACGCCGCGTGGCGCGTGGTTCGGCGCCGCCGGTGGCGGACGCGGGTCCCGACCAGATCGGTATTCCCGCCGGCACCGTCACGTTGAACGGCTCGAACAGCTATGACCCCAACGGTCAAAAGCTCACCTACTCGTGGGTTCAGGAAAGCGGACCGCCGGTGGCGCTCTCCGGGGCCAACCAGCCTGTAGCCACCTTTGCGGCCGCATCCGGCCAAACCTTCTCCTTCCGCCTGACCGTGAGGAACGAGGACGGCTTGACCGCTTCAGCGCGCACACGCGTCTCGGTCAAGGCGAACGACCCGGTACAGATCGTGTTCTTCGTCGCCGCGCCGCCGTCCATCAACCAGGGACAGAACTCCGAGCTTTCCTGGCGCGTGCTGAACGCCGACACCGTCACCATCAACGGAATCGGCACCGTGGCCGCGGAAGGCAAAACGACTGTCTCGCCGCAAACCACCACCACCTATACGCTCACAGCGAAAAACGCCACCAGCGAACAGAACGCCACCGCGACCGTTCAGGTCACCATTCAAAGCGTGCAACTCGTGGGCTGTTTCGCAACGCCGGCAACCATCAATCCCGGTGAAGCCGCCACGATCAACTACCAGTCCACCAACGCCACTCGCGTCACCGTCGTGCCCGATGTCGGTCCGTTGTCTCTGAGCGGCAGCTTTGTTGTGTCGCCCAAGCAGACCACCACCTACGTCATCACCGCAACCGGCGCGAACAACCAGACCGGGACCTGCCGTGTTGCCGTCAACGTCAATACGGGCCCGATCGGCGGCGGATTGCCGCGCATCCTGCGCTTCAGCGGTTCGCCTCTGCAGATCGCAGCCGGTCAGAAATCGACGCTCACCTGGCAGGTGGAAAACGCCGACACCGTCACCATCAGCCCCGAACTCGGCACCGTTAAGCTGAGCGGAAACGGCGACGTGACGCCGGGGACCACCACCACCTACACGCTGACTGCCACCAACCCCGCAGGGTCGGTCAACCAGACCGTCACCATCACGGTGCTTCCGGCCGCACGCATTACGTCGTTCACCGCCAACCCGCCGGTTTCACCCGCGCCCGGACAGAATGTCGTGCTGACCTGTCTGGCCGATAATGCCACCAGCGTGACCATCGCGGGCGCCGGTCCGCTTTCGCCCGTGGGCAGCGTAGTCGTCAATCCCACCGTGGACACCACCTACGTCTGCACCGCGACCGGAAACGGAACCACTGATACACGCTCGCTGCTGGTCAAAGTGACGCAGCCGCCGCCTCCTCCGCCTCCGCCCACGGGACCGCCGCCGACGGTGGTCATCACCGGTGGTCCGGTAATTGAGACGGTCGTGCGCACGCTGCGCATCGACGCTTCGCAGTCTTCCAGCCCGCAAGGCAACACGCCGTTGAAGTACCTGTGGAGCTCGCGTGAAGGGCGCGCGGCGATCGCCGATGCCACTTCGCCGAGCCCCATTGTCTACCTCGGCAACCTGGCCGGAAGCTACTTCTTCGATCTGACGGTAACGGATTCGAAGGGGCTGGTTTCAACCGGGACGGTTGAGGTCAGGCTGGTTGTGACTCGCGTACCGTAAATGAGGGATGGGAGCGGTCATACGGCCGCTCCCTTTCGATTTAAGGCACGCGCGAGAGCAGGGCTTTCGACAACGCCAGAGGATCCTGCGATTCCGGAACCCCGGCGTAGCCCACAATCCGCGAGCCGCGACGGATGACGCACATCCGCCCCAAATATTGATCGGTGACTTCGAAAGCTTCGTCACCCCCTGCGGCAGACTTCGCGCTGCCGAAGCGGGTACGAAGCTTTTCCATTACAGCTCTTGCGGAATCGGGCGAATCCTCGCTCACCACAAACGCCTTGCCCGCCGCGTACTGAGCCATATAGCCGCGCTTCAGAGTCCGGATACCGAGCACGCTTTCGGGCACCGGCAGCATCGGCGGCACGGTCAGCATCGCGGACGGCGCGCATCCTGTCTCTTATACACATCTAGATGTGTATAAGAGACAGGCCTTTGCCGGTACCACCACCGTATCGGGCGGCGGCCTCGCGGCCATCGGCCAGCTGGGCGGCAACGTGCAGGTCGCGAGCACGCTTTCGGGCACCAGGCGCGGCGGCCCCGCGGCGAGCCCTTCGGAAGGAAACCAGGCGATGGGCTGAGGCGTCGCGGTAGTGCCCTCAATCGAACGCTCCAGCGTCCTGGCGCCGGCGCGAAGCAGGTCCGAATGATCACCGGGATCCTCGGCGGCCAGTTCCACGAAGTACCGGCCTTTGACGAAAACCGCCTTTCGCGGAACCACTTGTCCGGCGGCGCCAATCGGCTCTGTTGTGTTTCGGATATCGCGGTTCGAGGTAAACAGCCCGTAGGCGCTCTCCTCATCTTTCATTTCCGAAACGTCGATCAATACTTTCTGGGCACCCTTCGCGCACGTGATGCCGTTCATCTTGACGAAACCGTAAACCAGGTAGCCTTCCGAATTCCCGTTCATGTACTCAAACAGGCTATCGGCGTCGTAGGTCCGGTTGGGGCCTTCCTGGACGAATCCGGGAAGACCCGCGCAGTTTAAGGCGATACCGGCGAATAGCGCCGCGATCACGCAAAGGCCTCCTGCGCCCGCGCAAGACGCGCCCGCACCTGAACGCCGTTCGGGCAGGCGACCGTGCAATCCGGGCAAACGGAGCATCGGACTTCGCGCGAGGCGGCAGGCAGCACGCGGAAGTGCTCGCGCCCGAGCGAGAATTCGCCGTAGTTTTCCGCATACATCAGGTAGCGGTTGATGTCGGCTACCGGAAGCGAGTAGCGGCACTGGTCCGAACAGGCGCCGCACATCCGGCAGTACTCGGGGCCGATGTCGCGAATGCGGGCCTGGAGCACCTTGGAGTCGGCGGGCGTGAAGGCATCCTTCATCGCGCGTAGATTCTCGTCGAGCTGCTCCATATCCGTGATGCTCGGAATGGTGGTGTGAACATACGGATTCTTCAGCGCCCACTTGAGAGCGGCGAGCATGGCGCCATCCCGCTTGAGGATTTCTTTCGTCTTGGCATCTCCGCCGTTGCCCGTGCGGCGCTGTCCGCCCGCCATCACCTTCATCGCTACCACGCCGATGCCCGCCTCGGAAACGCTCTTGAGCAGCTTCTCCATAACCGGGTCCATCGCGAAGTTGTAGGTGGACAGGATCACGTCGAAGTTCCCGCTGGCCACACCGGCCGGGATTACCTCGTCATGACCGCCGTGGGTGCTGAAACCGGCAAAGCGGATCTTGCCGGCCTTTTTCGCAATGCGCTGAGCTTCGAGCATCTCGTCGTTGATGTCGGAAGGCTTGCCGATGGCGTGCAGAAACCAGATGTCCACGTAGTCGGTCTGCAGTTCCTGAACGCTCTTGTCGAGGTCGGCCAGCGCGCCGTCTTTGGTGCGGGCGTGGGTCTTGGTGGAAAGGTAAAGCTGTTTACGGCGGCTCTTGAGCGCGTTGCCGACCATGCGCTCGCAGTTGCCGTTCTGGTAACCGCGAGCCGTATCGAAGTAGTTAACGCCAAGGTCGGCCGCGCGTTCGAGCACCGTTCCGTCCGACGTGATCATGGATCCGAAGGCGACGCTCGTCACCTTGAGCCCGGTCTTGCCGAGCGTGCGATACGTCAGCTTGGGCGAGGAGGGAGACGGCGTGGCGGCCGCCGGCGGAGCCGGGCGTTGCGGTGTGGCGAGCAGCGGCGCGGCCAGTCCGGCTGCGAGGAAGTTTCTGCGGGAAGATGGCATTCGAGTTTACACTCCGAAACTATGATATTCAATTAATGAATGAGGCGCCAATCATGAACCACATCACCCGCAGGCAGCTTTTTACTTCGGCCGCGGCCACGCTCGCGCTCACCGCAGCCGCGCGCCGCGCCGCCGCTCAGATTCCCGCCCCGGTCCCGACGCTTGCCTCCGGCGATCGTTCCGTTGTTTCGCTGATTCGCGGCGAAGACCGCCGCAAGAACGCCTACCAGGCCCTGATGTCGATTGACCGGCAGATTGCGCCGCAGCTCAAACGCAAGAAATATGTCGTGATCAAGCCCAACAACGTCTCGACCGTGAATCAATTGGCCGCCACCCACGCCGATGCGCTGCGGGGCATGCTCGATTACCTCGGTGAGCGGTTTAAAGGTCCCGTGATCATCGCCGAGTCGAGCGCCGGCCCCACCATGGAAGGCTTCGAAAATTTCAAATACACGCGCCTACCCGGCGAATACAAGCGCGTCAGCCTGCTCGACCTGAACGAAGAAGCCAGGTACCAGCTGATTTCGGTGCTCGACGACAACCTGCACATCACTCCGGTTCGCCTCGCGGCGCGCCTGCTCGACCCGGAAGCGTTCGTCCTTTGCTCGGCGATTTTGAAGACGCACAACGTAACCGTCGCCACCATGTCGGTGAAGAACATGACTCTCGGCGCGCCCCTTCACCAGGCTCCCAAAGAGACCAAACGGTGGAACGACAAGCGCAAATATCACTACGGCGTCCGGCAAACCCACTACAACATGCTGTTGACCGCCCAGAAAATGCGCCCGTTCTGGGGCGCAACTCTGATTGACGGCTACGAGGGCATGGAGGGCAACGGACCCTCAAGCGGCACGCCCGTGCCCTCGCGAATCGCCATCGCCTCCACGGACTACATTGCCGCCGACCGCGTCGGCGTCGAGGCCATGGGAATCGACGCGAAGTGGCTCGGCTACCTGATGTTCTGCTGGCAAAGCGGACTCGGCCAGTACGACCTCGACAAGATTGACATTGAAGGCGAGACCCTCGCCAGCGTCAAGCGCCCCTACCGGCTGCACAACGACATCGATCGCGAGTTGCAGTGGATGGGCCCGATGAAGGACATCCCGGTAAAGCTTGGCTAGCCGCCGCACGATAAAATCAGCAACATGGCATCGCCGGTCCGCCTCGGCTTCGACACCTATTCCTTGCGCGCGTGGCGTTGGAAGGCGCCGCGCCTGATCGAGTACGCCGCATCGCAAAAGCTCGACGCCATTCAATTGTCGAGCCTCGACGATTTCGAAAACTTTGAACCGGCGTATCTCGCCGGGATCAAGGAACAGGCCGCACGCGCCGGCATCGTCATCGACGGCGGCATGGGCTGCGTCTGCCCGTTATCGAAAAGCTGGAACGCGCGCAACGGAACTCCCGCCGAGTACCTCACCAAGGGCCTTCGCACGGCAAGCGCCGTGGGCGCCCGCTCCATGCGCTGCTACATGGGCGCTTCAAACGACCGGCGCGGCGAGCCGGGTCTCGACGCCTGTATGGAAGCCATGGTGAAAGCCCTCCAAAGCGTGCGGTCGCTGGCGCTCGACCTTGGCGTGAAGGTCGCGGTCGAAAACCACAGCGGCGACATGCAGGCTTGGGAGTTGCGGCAATTGATCGAAACGGCTGGACGCGATTTCGCGGCGGCGTGCCTCGACACGGGCAATCCGATGTGGGTGGTGGAAGATCCCATGGTCACGCTTGAAGTGCTCGGACCCTACACGGTTACCACGCATATCCGGGATTCGGTCGTGTTCGAACATGCGCGAGGCGCCGCCGCTCAATGGGTGGCGCTCGGCGATGGAGTCGTCGATTTCAAAGCCTTCGTGGCCCGTTTCCGCGAATTATGCCCAGAGTCGACCATGCAGCTCGAGAACATTACCGGCCGTCCGCCCACGGTGCTTCCTTATCTCGAGCCGGACTTCTGGAAGGCGTTCCCCAGGGCGCGCGCGTCCGAATTTGCCCGCTTTGTCGAGATGGCGCGCAAAGGGCGCCCGTTCCTCGGCTACATGGTCATCGAGGACGGCGGCGCCAAAACCGCCGAGTACGACGCAGCCCTGCGCGACCAGCAGAAGCGCGATCTCGAGCGTGGCTTTGAGTACGCGCGCAAGTCTCTCGACATCGGCGTGAACTGGCGCCAGCCGCGCGCGAACGGCTAAGAGCACGAAGCGAAACCCGGGCGGTGCCCTCTAACAGGCAGGAGGAATCACCATGGCTATGCGCCAATGCGCCCACACCGGTTGCACCTGCCCGGCCGAACCGGACAGCGAATTCTGCAGCGCCGGCTGTCGAACCGCCGAACTCTCCGGCATGAAAGACGCTTGCCCCTGCGGTCACCCCGGCTGCGAGCACAGCACCAGTAACGCCAGTGCGGAAGGCCGCCCGGCCAGCACCATTACCCAGTCCTGAACGCGAACGAATCGGCGTCTTATTCGATGCCCACCAGCACCGGCGCCGGGTTTTCCTGAAGCAGGTCGAGGAATGCGCGCGCCACCGCGTTGAACTGCTTGCGCTTCCGGTGCAGGATCCCCAAAGGCCGGAACAGCGCGCCTCCGGCCAGCGGCACTGCGGCCAGACGGCCTTGCGAGAGTTCGTCCTGCATGACGCGCACCGGCATGATGCTAATGCCCCGCCGGTGCGTCACCGCTTCCTTGATCATCTGCAGGTTGTCGAAATGCAGGACCACGTTCAACCGCGCGCCGTGGTCCTCGAAAAACCGGCGGATCGCTTTCTGAATGGGCAACTCTTCGTCGAAACCGACAAACTCCAGGTTGCTCAGGTCCGCCGCCGAGACGCCCTCTGAGCCGGCAATCGGGTGATAGGGCGACACCGCAACCACCATCTCCTCCTGCCTCCAGGCGATCGCCGTGATTTCGCGGGTCGGCTCCGGATAGCTCACTAATCCGAGGTCCGCCGTGTCCTGCGCAACGGCTTCGTAAACCTTCTCAGGCCTCAGGTACTCGACCTCGAGGTGAGCGCCCGGGCAGCGCTGCTGAAATTCGCGCTCGAGTTGGCCCATCTCCGACAGGCCTACCGAGTAGATGGAAGCCACTCGCACCACGCCCGCCGTTTCATTCTTCAGGGCGCCGAGCAGGGCGTCGAAGTCCTCTTTCCGGCGCAACACGTCACGGCAAAAATCGAGATACAGGCGCCCGGCGGGCGTGACGGTCAGCGGTCGTGTCGAACGGTCGAGCAGCGTCACGCCGAGCGAGCGCTCAATCTCCTGCAGGAACTGGCTTGCGGCGCTCTGGCTGACCTCACTTGAGGCGGCGCCCTTGCTGACACTCCTCGCAGTCGCTATATCCTTGAAAAGTCGCAGCTGGTCCAGGTCCACTGGAGGAAGAATAACATAAGCCCGTCTTATATTGCAAGATTGTAGATTTCATTTGCATGATAATATGGCTGCTGCTATACTTGCTCTACCACCCTCGTGCGGCTTCCCCTGCGAGTGGTGTACCTGATCCCGAGGGAATCATGAACCCAGTCAGTTACCCGAACGGTTTGCCGCAAGCGCAAGGACTTTACCATCCTGCCCACGAACACGACGCCTGTGGTCTCGGCTTCGTGGCCAACATCAAAGGCGGGAAATCTCACGACATTATCCAAAAGGGCCTGCAAATTCTGATCCACCTCACGCACCGCGGAGCCTGCGGCTGCGACCCGGAGACCGGCGACGGAGCCGGCATCCTCATTCAAATTCCGCACAAGTTTTTCACCCGCGAATGCGCCCGCCTCGGTTTTACGCTGCCCGAACCCGGACAGTACGGCGTCGGGATGGTTTTCCTACCGGTTGACCGGCAGCAACGCCTGATCTGTGAGGGAATTCTCGAGCGCATCGCCAAGGAAGAAGGTCTGGCCACGCTCGGCTGGCGCGACACACCGGTGAACCCGGACGCGATCGGACGCCATGCCCGCGCCTCGCAGCCTTATATCGAACAGATCTTCATCCGCGCCGGATTCGGCATGCCTCAGGACGAACTCGAACGGCGCCTGTATGTCGTCCGCAAGCGCGCTGAAACCGAAATGGCCGGGCTCGACATCCGCGAGAAGAACTTCTTCTACCTTCCGTCGCTCTCCTCGCGAACCATCATCTACAAAGGGCTCCTGCTTGCGCCGCAGATCGCCAACTTCTACACCGAGCTCAAAGACCCGGACTGTCTGAGCGCGCTCGCGCTGGTTCACCAGCGTTTTTCCACCAATACGTTCCCCACCTGGCAGCTGGCGCATCCTTACCGCTACATCTGCCATAACGGCGAGATCAATACGGTTCGCGGCAACGTGAACTGGATGTACGCGCGGCAGAGCGTGATCGGATCGCCGCATTTCCCGCAGATCGAAAAGCTGTTTCCGATCATTCAGCCCGGCGGGAGCGATTCAGCGTCGCTCGACAACGCGGTCGAGATGCTGACGCTCGCCGGACGTTCGCTGCCGCACGTCATGTCGATGCTGATTCCCGAAGCCTGGGACGCCGACACGACGATGAATCCGGAAAAGCGCGCCTACTACGAATATCACGCGTCGCTCATGGAGCCCTGGGACGGTCCGGCGGCGGTGGCGTTCACCGACGGACGCGTCATCGGCGCGACGCTCGACCGCAACGGTCTGCGTCCGGCGCGGTATCTCGTCACTCACGACGACCAGCTCATCATGGCCTCGGAAACCGGCGTGCTCCCCATCGCGCCCGAGAACGTGAAAGCGACCGGCCGTCTGCAGCCCGGCCGCATGCTGCTTGCCGACCTGCAGGAAGGCCGCATCATTCCCGACGAGGAATTGAAGCACCGGCTGGCGTCGCGCAAGCCCTACGCCGAGTGGCTCAAGGAAAATCAGATCACGCTCGACACCCTGCCCGAGCCGAGCCGGATCATCAACTCCGAGCAGGACACCATCCTGCAACGGCAGCGCGCCTTCGGCTATACCGACGAGGATATTCGCGTGCTGCTCGCGCCCATGGCGGCCAACGGCGAAGAGCCCATCGGTTCAATGGGCGTCGACACTCCGCTTGCCTGCCTGTCGGACAAGCCGCAGCCCCTGTTCCATTACTTCAAGCAACTGTTCGCGCAGGTCACCAATCCCGCCATCGACCCGATTCGCGAAGAGCTCGTGATGTCGCTCACCAGTTACATCGGTACCGAGCGCAACATCCTCGACGAAACGCCTCAGCACTGCCACACGCTCAAGCTGCCGCACCCGCTGCTCACCAACCGCGACCTCGAAAAGCTGCGCCGTGTCAGTTGGGGTGATTTCCTCGCCACCACGCTGCCGATGCTGTTCCGCGTGGGCGGAGGCGAGTCCGAACTGCAGCGCTCGCTCGACGCGCTGTGCCGCCGCGCTTCGCTCGCCATCAAGAGCGGCTACACGCTGCTGATTCTCTCTGACCGCGGCGTCGACGACGAGTACGCGCCCATTCCGAGCCTGCTCGCCTTGAGCGCCGTTCACAATCACCTGGTCCGCGAGAAGACCCGCACACAGGTGGCCCTGATCATCGAATCGGGCGAGCCCCGCGAGGTGATGCACCACTGCCTGCTCATCGGCTACGGCGCGAGCGCCATCAATCCGTACCTGGCGATTGAAACCCTCGAGGACATGGCCGGACGGAATCTGCTTCCCGAAGGCGTCACCTTCGAGACCGCGCTCAAGAACTACAAAAAGGCCATCAACAAGGGCCTGCTGAAGGTCTTCTCGAAGATGGGCATCTCCACGCTGCAAAGCTATCGCGGCGCGCAGATCTTCGAGGCGATCGGCCTCAACAAGGCGCTGGTGGACCGCTACTTCACGGGCACGCCATCGCGCATCGAAGGCATCGGGCTCGATGTTCTGGCGCGCGAAGCCAAGCTCAAGCACGATCTCGCGTTTCAGCCGGTGGGCGAATCGGAAACCGAGCTGCCCGTCGGCGGCAACTATGCCTGGCGCGTGCGTGGCGAATACCACCGTTTGAATCCGACCAGCGTGAGCAAGATGCAGCACGCCGTGCGGCAGTCGAGCTTCGCGACCTTTCAGGAGTACACCAGGAGCGTTGACGACGAGAGCCGGCAGTTGTGCACGCTGCGCGGGTTGATGAAGATCCGTACGGCGTCGCACCCGATCCCGATCGACGAGGTGGAGCCTGCTCAGGAAATCGTCCGGCGCTTCGCAACGGGCGCGATGTCGTTCGGCTCCATCAGCAAGGAAGCGCACGAGACGCTCGCGATCGCGATGAACCGCATCGGCGCCAAGGCCGTGTCGGGCGAAGGCGGCGAGGACGAAGCGCGCTTTATTCCCGATGCGAACGGCGATTCCCGCCGGTCGGCGATCAAGCAGGTGGCGAGCGGACGTTTCGGCGTCACGACTCATTACCTGGTAAACGCAGACGAGCTGCAAATCAAGGTCGCCCAGGGCGCCAAGCCGGGCGAAGGCGGACAGTTGCCCGGCCACAAGGTGGACGACGAGATCGCCCGCGTGCGCCATTCGATTCCCGGCGTCGGCCTCATCTCGCCGCCTCCGCATCACGACATCTATTCGATCGAAGATCTCGCGCAGTTGATCTACGATCTCAAGAACGTCAATCCGCAGGCGCGCATTTCGGTCAAGCTGGTTGCCGAAGTGGGCGTGGGCACCGTAGCGGCGGGCGTGGCCAAGGCCCACGCCGACCTGGTGCTGATTTCCGGCCATGACGGCGGGACGGGCGCCAGCCCGCTCACCTCGATCAAGCACGCCGGCATCCCGTGGGAGCTTGGCCTGGCCGAAACTCACCAGGTTCTCGTGCTCAACGACCTGCGCAGCCGGATTCGCGTTCAGACCGACGGCAAGCTGCAAACCGGACGCGACGTTGTCGTAGCCGCGCTGCTCGGCGCCGAGGAGTTCGGATTCTCCACCGCTCCGCTCGTCGCCATGGGCTGCATCATGATGCGCAAGTGCCACCTGAACACATGCCCGGTCGGCATTGCGACGCAGGATCCGCGGCTGCGGGCAAAGTTCCAGGGCGCTCCCGAGCACGTCATCAATTTCTTCTTCTACATCGCCGAAGAAGTGCGGCAGTGGATGGCGAAGATGGGCTTCCGCACCATCGACGAAATGGTGGGACGCGTGGACATGCTCGAGACTCGCCCGGCGATTGAGCATTGGAAAGCGCGGGGCATCGACCTGTCCACGATCCTGTTTGACCCGCAGGTACCCGGCCGTGTCGGCCGGCGCTGCCTGATTGCCCAGGATCACGGTCTCGACCAAGCGCTCGACTACAAACTCATCAGCCACGCCGAGGACGCCATTGCCAGCAAGACGCCGGTTGAAATCAAGCTGCCCATTCGAAACATCCATCGGACGGTCGGCGCGATGCTCAGCGGGCGCATCGCCAAGGCGCACGGCGCGGCGGGACTGCCGGACGATACCATTCGATTCGAGTTCAACGGTTCGGCCGGCCAGAGCTTCGGCGCGTTTCTGGCCAAGGGCGTGACCTTGACGCTCGAAGGCGACGCCAACGATTACGTCGGCAAAGGTTTGTCGGGCGGGCGAATTATCGTCTACCCTCCTCGCGCCTCCACCTTCCAGCCCGAAGAGAACATCATCGTCGGCAACGTTTGCCTCTACGGCGCAACCAGCGGCGAGGCGTTCTTCAACGGCATGGCGGGCGAACGGTTCGCCGTGCGCAACTCGGGCGCGACAGCGGTGGTCGAAGGCGTGGGCGATCACGGCTGCGAGTACATGACCAAGGGTCTGGTAGTTGTTCTCGGTAAGACCGGGCGCAATTTCGCCGCCGGCATGAGCGGCGGGTTCGCTTATGTGCTCGACGAGACCGGCGAGTTCCGCTCCACCATGTGCAACAAGACCAGTGTGGATCTTGAACCGCTCGAGGACGGGCGCGACATTCAGACCGTGCGCGATCTCATCGTGCGTCACGTTCAGTTCACGCGCAGCCCGCGAGGCCAGTGGGTTTTGGACCACTTCGACAAGATGATTCCGCATTTCGTAAAGGTGTTCCCGCACGAATACAAGCGCGTGCTCGGAGTGGCGCGGAAATCCGCCGCGGCGGCCCAGGTTCCGGCCGGCGGCGCCACGACGCTCACCGCCCAGGAGGCCCGCTAACATGGGAAAAACGACCGGATTCCTCGAGTACACTCGCGAAATGCCGTCGCGCCGCCCGGTGACGGAGCGAATCAGCGACTGGTTTGAGATTTACCAGGACTTTCCGAACGACAAGGTGCAGAAGCAGGGCGCGCGCTGCATGGATTGCGGCGTTCCGTTTTGCCACACCGGATGTCCCCTGAACAACATCATCCCGGACTGGAATGACCTGGTGTATCGCGGCCGCTGGAAGGACGCGATTCGCGTTCTGCATTCCACCAACAACTTCCCGGAATTCACCGGCCGCATCTGCCCCGCCCCGTGCGAAGCGGCGTGCGTACTTGGCATCAACGAGCCTCCGGTGACCATCAAGAACATCGAGAAGACAATCATCGACCACGCCTTTCAACAAGGCTGGATTCAACCGGAGCCGCCCGCCGTCAAGACCGGCAAGCGCGTGGCCGTGGTCGGTTCCGGACCCGCGGGCCTGGCAGCGGCTCAGCAGTTGGCGCGCTCGGGCCACTCCGTCACGCTATTTGAGAAAGCCGACCGGATTGGCGGATTGCTGCGCTACGGCATCCCGGACTTCAAGATGGAAAAGCATCTGATCGACCGGCGCATGGATCAGATGACGGCTGAAGGCGTTGAGTTCCGCACCGGCGTGAACGTGGGTGTTGACATCTCGGCCAAGGAGCTGCGGCGCGCTTTCGACGCCATCGTCCTCACCGGCGGCGCCGAGCAACCGCGCGATCTGACCGTGCCCGGGCGCGAGTTGAAGGGCATTCATTTCGCCATGGAGTTTCTGCCGCAGCAAAACCGGCGCGTGGCGGGCGACCGCGTGGATCGCCAGATTCTGGCCACCGGCAAGAACGTCGTCATCATCGGCGGCGGCGACACGGGCGCCGATTGTCTCGGCACCTCGCACCGCCAACGCGCGGCCAGCGTGACGCAGTTCGAGATCATGCCGATGCCGCCCGGTGAACGCGCCTCCTCGACGCCCTGGCCGTTGTGGCCGCTCCAACTACGCGTCGAGAGCTCGCACGAAGAGGGCGGCAAACGCGATTGGAGCGTCGCCACCACACGCTTTACCGGCGACGAAAACGGCAACGTCACTCAGCTTCACGCGGTCCGCGTGGGTCCGCCGCCGGCGTTTGAGCCGATCGCCGGAACGGAGTTCTCCCTCGACGTCGACCTGGTGCTGCTCGCGATGGGCTTTACCGGTCCGGTGCGCGGCGGGCTACTCGAGCAACTGGGCGTGGCTTTGGACGCTCGCGGGAACGTCGCTGCCGGCGACGACTTTCAGACCAGCGTTCCCGGCGTTTTTGCGGCGGGAGATCTGCGCCGCGGACAGTCGCTCGTCGTGTGGGCCATTGCCGAAGGCCGCAAGGCGGCCGCCGGCGTGGACGACTACCTGAAACGCGGCGAGTGACCGCGCGGGCCGCTCTCCGACTCGCGCTATAGTCGATAGACGTGATCGGCCAAAAACTCGGAAATTACGAGATCGTCGACAAGCTCGGCGAAGGCGGCATGGGTGAAGTGTGGCGCGGCCGTGACCTGCGCCTCAACCGGTCGGTAGCCATCAAGACTCTGCCGCCGGCCCTCGCCGCCGACCCGATGCTTCGCGCCCGCTTCGAGCAGGAAGCACGCGCGCTGGCCGCGCTCAATCATCCGAACATCGTCACCATCCACGACGTCGGCCAGGACGATGGCGGGCGCGCCTTCATGGTCTCGGAACTGGTGGACGGCGAGAGCCTCCGCGCGGTGCTCGAACGCGGTCCGCTGCCGCTTCGCAAAGCTGTCGATTATGCCGTCCAGATGGCCGACGGTATGGCCGCGGCGCACACGCTCGGCATCGTTCATCGCGATCTGAAGCCGGAGAACGTGATGGTCACGCGGTCCGGACAGGTGAAGTTGCTCGACTTCGGCCTGGCCAAGCAGAACACGCTTCCAAGCGCGGGCGACCGGACCGCGACACTCGCGCTTTCTCAACCCGGCACTGTGATGGGCACGGTTGGTTATATGTCGCCCGAACAGGTGCGCGGCGAAGCGGTGGATGCGCGGTCCGACATCTTCAGCTTCGGCACGGTGCTTTACGAAATGCTCTCCGGCCGGCGGGCGTTTCAGAGCGCCACGGCGGTTGAGACGATGACCGCCATTCTGAACAACGATCCTCCGGAATTCGACCCGAACGCCGCGGCGGTACCGCCGGCACTGGCCACCACCATCCGCCGTTGCCTCGAAAAACGGCCGGAGCAACGCTTCCAATCGGCGGCCGACCTCGCTTTCGCGCTCCGCTCGATGAGCACGATTACCACGCCGAGCGGTGCGGTCTCGGCGGCGAAGACCGCGCCACAGCGATCCCCGCGGCGTACCATGCTATGGCTCGGCGGTGCCGCCGCCGCGCTCGCACTGGTCGGCGCCGGCTACCTGCTCAAGGCGCGAACTTCACATACGGAGCCGGCGCGGTTTGAACGGCTCACGTTCCGCAAAGGCTTTGTCGGCAATGCGCGATTCGTTCCGGGCACGCGAAACGTCATCTTTTCGGCGAGCTTTGAAGGCAAGCCGAGCCGCGTTTATCTTTCCGTACCAGGCTCTCCGGAGGCGCGCGACCTCGGCGTTCCGGACGGATGCCAGTTGCTCGCCGTTTCGTCCAAGGACGAGTTGGCGTTCTCGACTCCCAACGGCGAATTGGAACGAATGTCGATTTCGGGCGGACAGATGCGGCCGCTGTTTAAGGATGTCGAAGACGCCGATTTCGGCCCGGACGGAACTTCGCTCGCCGTGCTTCGCTCGGCCAACGGTGTCCACCGAATCGAGTATCCCATCGGGACAGTGCTCGTCGACAATCTCCGGTTCGCGCTGCCGGCAATTCGAGTTTCTCCGGACGGCAGTCGCGTGGCTTACTTCTCTTTCAAAGATGGCCGCCGGATCCTTCTGAACATCGTCGACCGCGGGGGCAAATCGCAGGCGATCGGGTTGATCTCCGGGCAGACCATCACCAACGAAGTTTCGCCCATCAGTTGGTCGCCGTCGGGTGACGAGATCTGGTTTCGCTCGTACGATCCCGGAGACTCGCAGACAATCTACGCCGTGAACCTGAAAGGACAGCGGCGCGTAGTCGCCAATCTGCCCGGGCGTGCCGGATTGTACGATCTTTCGCAAGGGCGCGCGCTGGTGGGCACCGCGACCTTTCAGTTCGGCATCGTGGGAACCGCTCCCGGCGAATCCGAGGAACGCGACCTGTCATGCCTCGATCAGGCGCTGCTGATGGGTATCACCGACGACGGAAAGACCATCCTGGCGAGCGTTCTCGGCGATGGCGGAGGGTCGCGCGGCAGCATGTATCTGCGCAAGACCGACGGCTCGCTGCCGGTTCGTCTGGGAGATGGAATCGCCTTCAAACTCGCGCCCGACGGCAGTTCAGTTTCCGGCTACCTGATTCAGCCGGACGGATCGCGCCGCTTCGGCGTCTTTCCCACCGGTGCCGGCGAGGAGACGACTACTCCAGCGAGCCTGGAATTCGCAGCCGTCTACGGCTGGCTGGGGCCGCGGACTTACCTCTTGATGGGGGCAAACAAAGGTGGCAAGCGAAGGTGCCTCACCTGGAATTCCGGCGACGGCAGCTTGAAGCCCGTGTGTCCGGAAGGACTCGCCGATACCTACATCGTCTATCTTTCGCCGGACCGTAACCGTCTGCTGACGATCGGACCATCGAATGAACTCACCATCTATGCGCTCAACGGCGGACCCGAGCAGAAAGTGCTGGGAATTCAGCCCGGCGAGGAACCCATCGGCTGGAGCGCCAACAGCCGCTCTCTGTACGTAACTCGAAACCGGGTCGAGTCCATGACCGCTCCGGTGTGGCTTGTGGATCCGGCAAGCGGACAGCGAAAACTGTGGAAAGAGATCCGGGTGTCGAAGCCCATGGACAGCCCCGGCGATTTTCATTTGAAGATCACTCCCGATGGCCGTGCTTACGCTTACAACTACTCGACCCTGCGATCGGATTTGTACGTCGCTACCGGGCTGAAGTAACCGGACCGGCCGCCCGCGCGGCTGCGGCGGCGATTTCGGAATGGACGATATCGCCGTGGGAACGGATCAAACGATTGCCGTCGAAGTTGGTCCATTGCCCAACGCGAGGGCTGAACTGCGTTGCCGCGCATTCGAGCGGGACCGGCTCTGCCCCGACATCCTGAGCCCCGTCGTGGCCCATCGCGCCCCAGCGATACAGCAGGTCCACCGCGGCGGACGAATCCTGGCGCGCGACAATCGACGCCAGCGGATAAGCCGCGGTGACGGCAAGATCCCTGAGCGAGTGCGTGGCCATCAAGGGACCGTCAACGCTTTTAGAAAGTCCAGCCAGGGCGCCGCGCTCTGAAAAAGAAAAATGGGAGAACGCACCCTGCAGCAGGAACAGGCTGCGGGCGGTGCCCGGGGGCATGGAGCGCAGCGCAAAGGAAACCAGGCGCGCACCAAAAGAATGGCCGAGCAGGTGGATGCGCGCCGGAACACGAGCCAGTGCCGGCCCAAGTCCGCACTCGCCGATGATGCCCGCGCGATTCTTCATCTGATAGTAGGTGGTGAGCCGCAGCGCCGATTTCGCGCCGCTCCACAGCCGGCGGAACGGGTCGAGTCCGGCACCGTCCGCCAGTGCGTCGAAAGCATCCTGATAGTTCTCGCAGCGGAGTTCGGTAGGCAGCAGTGAATTGATCTCGCCGTGAGCTTCCTCGAGCGCCGATTCACGGCGGGGTTGAGCGGCGAGCAAAGTCCTGAGCCGGTCCGAACCTCCCTGCGGCCACAGTATCGAAGGCCAGAAGACCCCCGCCACGCCCACGCCCGCTCCGCCGGGCAGATTGTCGAAGAACAGCCGGCAGAGATTACCGGCATCATCGGTGGCGGTGTTCCAACCATGCGCGAACACGAAGAGGTCCCGAATCCCCTGAGCCGCCGTCCAGCCGGCCAGTTCAGCGGGGGAACCGCCCGTGCATCCTCCGGCAGCGTCGAACTGAATGGGAAAGAAAGGATATTTCATACGCTTTGAATGGCTCGCATCAGGTCGAGCAGCCCGTGTCCCTGAAAATACTTTTCGCGTTGCAGTGAAGTCGCCGACTCAAGAAATATCCGCTTGATTTCCTCGGGCCGTTGAATAAATTCCTTACGAATGGAAAGAAAAGCCGCGATGGCTCCGGAAACGTGCGGTGCCGCCATGCTCGTTCCGGTGAAGTCGATGTACGCCGGGCCGCCGGGCTGAATTCCGTCGAGCATCGAGCCTGTGGCACAGGAGGTGATGCGCTCGCCGGGAGCGACCAGGTCCGGCTTGAGACGTCCATCGCCGGTTGGCCCTTTCGACGAGAAGTACGAAACGCCGTAGAGGTGCGGGCTGTCGCGATGGGTGGCGCCGACGGTAATGGCGAGGCCGGAGTTTCCCGGATCGTTGATGGTGTTTGAAAGACCGGCTTTGGTGTAGCGTTCCTGCGCCGCGAGCCTTCCGTAGCCGGTATTGCCTGCCGCCGCCACTACCACCACTCCGCTCTTCACAAGCCGGTCCACCTCGACGCACAAAGGGCTCTGCCCGCAGGCGAACATCTCGGCATCGAACTCGTAGCCGAGGCTGAGATTCACCCCATGAATGCGTGGGAACTTGGGATCGGCATTCAACTCTTCGCGAATATATTGGAGTGCGCGCATGATGCCGCTCGCGCGCCCCTGCCCGTTGGCATCGAGCACCTTCAGGCTGACCAGCCTGCATTCGGGCGCCATTCCACGCATGTGGACGCCGGCGTCGATTTGCCGAATCCGCGCCGAAATCCTGCGGTTCTCCGACGGCGATTCGGAGAAGTGCTCGTAGCAGGTGAACGGCGTGGACGGCGGAAGCGCGCCGGCGATGATGCCGGCCACGTGGGTGCCATGCCCGAACGCGTCCGAAAGCGGATCTCCGCCCTCGCCGGTGAAGTCCCGGTGAAGCGCGGCTACCGACGAATGCGACAACGTCTGGTGAGGTCGAAAGTGCTCGTGCGAGCCGTCGATTCCCGAGTCGACCACCGCCCAAACAATTCCCTGCCCCGATGCCGAGTAGCAGCGCAGCGCCGCGTCCGACTTCACGGTGATGGTCGAACGGTCCAGCAGCGGCGCCAGCGGAAAGTCGGGCCATAGCCGGTGAATCGAGGCGTCACTTTGCAGCAGCCCGCTTTCAGCCCGCGCCAGTTCGCGAACCTGCTCGAGCGTGAGGCGGCAGGCCAGATAGCCGCGGGAAACCGGATGCGGTGGAGGCTGCCCGGGAGCAACGCCGGCGAACAGGCGGCCGAAAGCCGCTTCGGCAGCCCGCAATCCGGCCGCATGAAGCAGATTCAGTTCCACCACGTACTCGCCCGCTGTATCTTCAGACTCGGGCAGACACCACGCGCGCCGCTGTCCGGGATCTTCGAGTGATGGCGGAATTACGGACCGGCCCATCGGAGGCCGGGCCCGCCGCGGAGTGTTGTTTTCCTGCATTTCTCTTCCTGTTCGGGAAGTTAGCAGGCGATTTCCGGCGAGCCGGCGGCTCGTTTCGTTAAGTTATTGATGGTCGGCCAAAAAGAGTGCGGGTGAAGTTATGACCCGCCGGACACGCCGCTCACGCCAGTTCCGCCACGTACACCTGCGCCACTCCGGTCCGGTCGCTCGCAAAGGCGATCAGGCGCTCGTCGGGCGAGAACGACGGATGCGGGTGGGTCCACTGCGGACCGTAGACGGTGTCGGCGGCGCCGGCTTCCATCCAACTCAGATTTTTGTGAGCCTCGCTGCGGGCGGCGTCGAAATCGGCCTTCAGGGCGTACCGGCTCGTTTTCCATTGCGAACCCTGGTTGCTCGATTCAGAGAGGCAGACCTGAGTGCGCTCGCCGGTCGCGGCGTCGATCAGGAAGATTCCGAGATCCGGGTGATTTGTGTCGCAGAGAATCGCCGTGCCGGCGCGGTTGGGCGTGATGTGCCAGGCGTTGAAAGCGGCGATCTCGCAAATCTCCCGGGTCGTCCAATCCATGCGGCGGAGCGCGAAGGGCCACACCGTGTAGACCAGGTCTCCGGTCTGGCCGAGAAACGTCTCGTGGACGACGAACTCATCGTTGCCGTGTTCGTACAGGCACTCGAGTCCCTCGCCCGTCCGGCGAATCCGGTGCATGCGAGGCGCGGGGTCGGCGGCAAACTCGATCCACTCGGGTTCGAGCGGGTGAAATTGCGGGTGAATGATGGTGCGATGGAACGGCACGCGAATCCAGCCCGTTCCGTCGATTCGTCCGATGACCAGCGCGTTTGCCCCGTCGATTTTCGCCGCCGCCGTGATCCACTCGCCGTCCGGCGAAAACGAGCACTCGCCGAGTTGAGCATTGGGAAACGCGGCCACCTGGCGCTCTTCGAGAGTGTCCCGGCGAACCGTGCAGATGGCGCCTCCGCGGACAAACAGCACTCGGCCATCCGGCAGGATGGCGGGCGAGAAAGGGTGGATCGCCTGTCCCCGCGTCAACTGGCGGATTTCGCCATCCGGGAACTCGACCTCGAAAATCTGTGCGCCGCCGCTGCGATAAGAGGTAAAGATCACGAACCGGTTATCAGGCGTGAAGGACCGCTGGAGAAAATAGGTCGGGTGGCTGATGGACCCGGCGTTCGTCACCTGGTGGATACGGCGGCCGGTGGCGCGGTCGGCGTGGGTGGAGTGCTCGGCCATTAATCATAGTGTTTCAGATCCGATATAATGACGTCACATTCCAGGTAGATTCGGAATCGCAAATTTCATCCGGCCCCGGATCGTGAAGAGGTTAGCCATGAAGCTCAGAATTTGGATTCTCGCGTGCGCAATCGGCATTCTCGCCGCAGCGCTCGCTTATTCTCAGGCCGTCAACGGCACGCTGCTCGGAAATGTTTCCGACATCAGCGGTGCGATGGTGCCGGCCGCGAAAGTTGTTATCAACGAAGTCAACACCGGCGTCAGCCGCAACACCACGACGAACGAAAGCGGGAATTACGTCTTTTCCGACCTGCCTCCCGGAACCTATTCGGTGACGGTGGAGCAGACCGGCTTCAAGAAGGAAACCCGTACCGACGTCGCGGTCACGATCAACACCACGGCCCGTGTCGATATGCGGCTTCAACCCGGCAACGTCACCGAAACCGTGGAAGTGAGCGGCGCCGCTTTACCGCTTCTCACCACCGACCGCGCCGACACCGGCATGCAGTTGAGCGTCACCCAGGCCGCCAACCTGCCCCTCGGCACACAGCGCAATTTCCAATCGCTCCTGAATCTGGTCCCGGGAACCACGCGCGCTTCCTTCCAGCACTCGCAATTCTTCAACGCCTCCAGTTCGCTGCAAACCGAAGTCAACGGCCAGATGCGGATGGGCAACAGCTACCAGATTGAGGGCATCGACAACAACGAGCGCACAGGCCTGCTCCAGATTCTGATTCCGCCCGTGGAAGCCATCCAGACCGTCGACGTCTCGACGTCGAACTTCGAGGCCGAACTCGGCCGCGCCAGCGGCGCCAACACCAACGTCATTCTCAAGTCCGGCACCAACGACTACCACGGCGCGGCCTACGAATTTTTGCGCAACAGCGAATTCAACGCGCGCAACTTTTTCGACGCCTCGGTGGGACATCTCACCTATAACTATTTCGGCGGCAACATCGGCGGACCCATCAAGAAGAACAAAGTGTTCTTCTTCGGCGATTTTCTCCGCGTCACCGACCATGAAGCCAACACCAATCTCGGCACCATCCCGCCGGTTGAATACCGTACCGGCGACCTGAGCGGCGGACTGAATGTCTCCGGCGGCCCCGTCGTGGTCTATGATCCGGCCAGCGACCCCACCCCGGCCAACCGCAAGCCTTTTGCCGGTAATGTGATTCCGCTGAACCGGATCAATCCGATCTCGGCCAAGATCCTCAGCCTGCTGCCGGCGCCGAACCAGTCATCCAGCGTGATCGCACCCAGCAACAACTATTTCGCGCTGCTGCCGTTCAGCAAGGACACCAACTCCTTCGACGCGAAGGTCGACTGGAATATCAGCGAGTCCGACCGCCTCAGCGGCCGCATGAGCTTCTCCCGCCCGGTCACCTACCAGGCGCCGCTCTACGGCGAGTACGGCGGCTGGTCGCAGGGCGCGTTTGCCGGCACCGGCATTCAGAAGACCTACAGCGCCGGCTTGAACTATAACCGCATCCTGTCGCCCACTCTCATCACGGAAGTCCGCGTCGGCGTCGCCCACTACCATAACGACGTCGCTCAGCCCGGTTACGGCAAGCAGATCAGTTCACAGCTCGGCATCCCCGGCGTCAACGTCGACGACTGGACCAGCGGCATGGTCAGCGTCAACATCAATGGCGGCTTCTCCACTCCGCTGGTAGGCTTTGTGGCCAGCGAACCCTGGCACCGAGCCGAAGCCAACATCGACGCCGTAAATACCTGGACCAAGACGCTCGGCAACCACACCATCAAATGGGGCGCTGACTATCGCCGCCTTCGCGACGACCTGCTTCAGACGCAGACCATCAATCCGCGCGGCCTTTACGAGTTCGGAACGGCCCAGACTTCGATTCCCGGCGCCAAGACCGGCATCGTGAACAACATGGCGAGCTTCCTGCTCGACCTGCCGTCCAACGCCGGCCGCGACCTTGCCATCTACTATCCCGCCCTTCGCGGCCACCAGTTCTTCGCCTTTGTCCAGGATAAATGGCAAGCCTCGAGCAAGCTGACGGTCGACTACGGCCTGCGCTGGGAATTCTACCCGCCGCCCACGCCGCGTTTCGCGGGCGGATTCTCCAATTACGACTCGGTCAACAACACGCTCGTGATCGCGGGCGTCGGCAACAATCCGGCGAACCTCGGCATCCAGAAGCGCTACAAATACTTTGCCCCGCGCCTCGGCGCCGCCTACCGCGTGACGCCGAAAACCGTGGTCCGCATGGGCTTCGGCATCAGCTACACGCCGTTCCCGGATAACACCTACGCCTACAACTTCCCGGTGAAGCAGAACAACCAGTTCTCGGTTCCCGGCTCGAACAACTACGCTCCGGTGGTCCTCGGCGACGGCGTCACCGTGGCGACGTTCCAGAACGGCTTCCCGGCTCCCACCCCGGCCGTGATTCCGCAGGACGGAATCATCCGCAACCCGAGCGGCACGCAGACCTACCAGGTGATTCCGAAGGAGTACCAGAATCCCTACGTCGAATCGTGGAACTTCTCCATTCAGCAGGCCCTGCCGTGGCACTTCACGATCGACGCGGCCTACGTTGGCAACCACGGGGTCCGCACCCCGGCAACTTACGACCTCAACGTGCCCACCCAGGCTTCGGCGATGGGCCTCGGCAATCTCGGCCGCCCGCAGTATCCCCGCACGGCCGGAACCCAGCTCTTCTTCACGGGCTACTCCTCGATGTACAACGGCCTCCAGCTGAAAATCAACCGCCGCATGTACAACGGCCTGTCGGTCACCACGTCCTACACATTCGCCAAAGGCATGGGCTTCCAGACCGGCGACGACGGCGGTATCTGGACCTACATCAATCCGCGCCGCTCCTACGCTCGCACCGACTTTGATCGCACGCAAACGTTCGTTCAGAGCTACGTTTACGAGTTGCCCTTCGGCCCCGGCAAGAAGTTCCTCACCAACGGCCTCGCTTCGAAGATCATCGGCGGGTGGCAGGTCAACGGGGTCCTCACTCTCATGACCGGCACTCCGATGACGTTCGGCGCCAACGGCTCCGTGCTCAACACGCCCGGCAACCCGCAGACCGCCGATCAGGTGGGTCCGTTCCAGGTGCTGGGAGGCATCAACACGCCTTCTAAAGGCGGCAGCCCGTGGTTCCTCCAGTCGAGCTTCGTGCAGCCCACCGGCGTCCGCTTCGGGACTTCGGGCCGCAACATCGCCTCCGGACCTGGCTTCTTCAACCTCGATGCTTCGCTCTTCAAGACGTTCGCCATCACCGAGCGGCTGAAAGCGGAGATCCGCGGCGAGAGCTTCGGCGTGACCAACACTCCGCAATTCTCCAACCCGACAACGGACGTGAGCAACGTCAATTACGGCTACATCACTGGGGCAGGCGGCGGTCGCGGCATGCAACTGGGCTTCAAGCTCAGTTTCTAAGCTCCGCACGCAGACCAGGTCACAGCCGGACCTCGGAATTATCCGGGGTCCGGCTTTTTCGTCTTCGGATGATATTCTATGATTACGTGCGAACGTGGCGGAACTGGCAGACGCACTGGATTTAGGTTCCAGCGGCCGCAAGGCCATGGGAGTTCGACCCTCCCCGTTCGCACCATCCTTCCCTCCCCGGCAATCCGGTTTTCGGTAAGAAATCCCTAGTACCAGAGGGTCTACCGGCTGTGGAAAACAGCAGATTGTGACCGAAGTACCATCCCGGATCTCAAACTCTTCTTGTCCGATTGGTTAAAATGTGCATAATCGTACTATACGTAGACCGTGGGTCGCATCGCGTTCCGTACCGGGATTGCGACAAGGGGGTTTGTTGACGCATAGCGTTCTCCAGCGGTATTCCGCCCTCGGCTCCGGCTACCAAAAGGAGTTGATCTCATGAGCGTTTCTCAAAGCCGCCATATGCTGCTCGTGGCGGTTATCATGGCGATACTATTCGTGCCGGCGTTCGCTCAGGAAACGACGGCCGGATTACAGGGGACAGTAAAAGACCCTTCCGGCGCGGTTGTGACCAACGCCACGGTGGAAATCGCCGGGTCCGCCCTGATCGGCAGCCGCAAGGCCACCACCGATGCGGCCGGTCTCTATCGTTTCGCTGCGCTGCCGCCCGGAACCTATAACGTGACGGCGAGTGCTGCCGGTTTCCGTACCATTAAGCTTCCCAACATCGAGCTGTCGGTGGGACGTCTTCCCATCATCGACATCCGCCTCGAAGTAGGCGCGGTAGCCGAAACGGTGGAAGTAACGGGCTCCGCCACCACCGTTGACGTCACGCAAAGCAAAGTGGCCGTCAACGTAACCAAGGAAGAAATCGCCAACCTTCCCAAAGGGCGTTCCTTCCAATCCCTGATCACGCTGGCTCCGGGCGCTCGCCAGGAACCGCTGCAAGGCACCACCACCTCGCGCACCAACGGTTTCCAGATCGACGGCGCGAGCGATTCTGAAAACGTCTACCTGGTGGACGGCGTCAACACGACCAACATCAACACCGGCGGCGTGGGCGCGACCTTCAACACCGACTTCATCGAAGAAGTCCAGATCAAGTCGAGCGGCTTTGAAGCCGAATACGGCGGCGCGATGGGCGGCGTGGTGAATGCCGTTCCCAAGCGCGGCGGAAACAACTGGCACGGTGAACTGAAGGCTTACTGGCGCACCAACGCGCTGAACGCCAACGATCCGTGCGCGAGCGGCTACACGTCGTCCGGCTACAGCACGGTTTGCGGCCTGCGCCTCGATCCGACTCTGCCCGGGCTGCAAGGCTCCAAGCGCCAGGACGGCACCCCGCAATACTACCTGCCGAATAAGGACCAGCGCAATATTATCGAACCGGGCTTTGACATAGCCGGTCCGCTTCTCAAGGACCGTCTATGGCTGTTCAGCAGCTACATCCCCTATAACGACACCATCCGCCGGACCACCTCCTTCACCGGCGCGAACCCGGGGCCGCGCTCGCTCACCAGCACCACCACCCAGCACAACATGTATCACCGGCTGGATTACCGGCTGCTCGATTCGCTGCGCCTGTTTGCCGCCTGGAATTACGCCTATTCGCGGCAGACCGGCACGCTGGGCGCTCCGGATAGCGCGGTGGGCCAGTTGAACACCGGCGCCAGCACCGACCCCAACACGCTGCGCTCCGATGCCGGTTCGGTGAACCCGACCGCCATCTGGTCGTTCGGCGCGGACTGGACGCCCACCTCCCGCGTGGTCGTCAGTTCCCGCTTCGGCTACTTCTTCAACAACAGCGAAAACCGCGGTATCCCCACCGGAACGCGCTACGTGTTCCAGGATACGATCAACGCCGGATTGAAGGATCTGGCCGGTAACTCCTATCCTTCCTCGGCGTTCAACACGGCGGGTTATGCCAACATTCCGAGCAACCTCGGCACCGTGTACGACGCTTACAAGCGTAAAGGCCTGAACCTCGACGCTTCGTATTTCGTGAGCAAATTGGGCGGAAGCCACACCTTCAAGGGCGGATACTTCCGGCAGTGGCAGTCCAACGACGTACTGCGTACGTTCCTCGGCGGCCGCGTCGACCTGAACTGGGGTGAAACCTACGCTCCCGTGACGAACGCGACGGCCTGCGATTCGATCATCGCCGATAACAAAGCGAAGTTCGGGCAGCCGGTTTGTTCCGGCCAGTATGGATACTTCGTGGTCGGCACGGGCGTCATCAACACCGGCGGCGCGACGCAGACGGCCAACGCTCTCTACTTCCAGGATGCCTGGCAGGTTGGCCACGGCCTTTCTCTGAACCTCGGCGTTCGCCTCGATCAGGAAAGCCTTCCGGCCTACGACCCGACCCGCTTCCCGAGCGTCAACTTCGGTTGGGGCGACAAAATCGCTCCGCGTCTCGGCGCGGCTTACGACCTGCTGCACAACGGCAAGGTGAAGCTGTTTGCGAGCTACGGCAAGTTCTACGACATCATGAAGATGAACCTGGCCAAAGGCTCGTTCGGCAGCGACTACTGGCACAACTGCGTGTATGCGCTCGATACGCTCGACTACAAATCGATCACGCCGTCGTATCCCATCGGCGGCGGATGCCCGGCCAGCGGTCCGGCGCCGGGAGTTTCCGGACGCTTCATCGAGAACGTCGACTTCCGCGCCACCAAGGCCGATCCGCGCGACCCCGCCATTCAGCCTGACATGAAGCCCATGTACCAGCACGAAGTGGCGGTCGGCGTCGACTGGCAGATCAGCAATCTGTGGAGCCTCGAAACCCGGTATTCGCGCAAGATCCTCGATCAAGCGATTGAGGATATGTCGATTACCGACAACCTCGGCTTCTACATCGGCAACCCGGGTTCGAAGTTCGCCGACGTTCTGCACCGCCCGACGGTGATCCCGAACGACAACGGCGACAACTATCTGAACAACACTCCGTTCTGCGCGGAGTGCCCGGGGGTCGTCCCTGCCATTCGCCGCTACAATGGCGTCGAGTTCCGCCTGACGCGCCGCACCTCCAACAACTGGTACGGAAATATCAGCTACACCTACAGCCGCCTGACCGGTAACTACGCCGGCCTGACCAACACCGATCCCACCGACGGCGGCGGCGGACGGCACTCTCCAAACAACGGCCGTGCCTTCGACCTGCCGACCATGACCTACCTGCCCAACGGCCAGATTGACGACGGTCCGCTGTCCACTGACCGTCCGCACACCGCCAAGGTGTTCGGCGCGTATTCGATCAAGTCCCGCGTCGGCGAGACGGTGCTCAGCTTGAGCCAAATCGCCTACCAGGGTTCGTCGATGTCCACTTGTCTGCCGGTCGTGGGAACCTCGTCGGCTTGCCAGTGGGCCGAAGGTCGCGGCAACTTCGTGACCTTCAGCCGCGATTCCAAGGGCAACTTCGTGTCGTCGGGCTTGGATAGCGGTGCTCGCACCGATCCACTGTTCCAGAGCGACGTCGCACTCCAGCACAAAATCCGGGTCGCCGAAGGCAAGACGCTGATCGGCGAGTTCTACGTGTACAACCTGCTCAACCAGCACTCGGCTGTGGCGTTCAACCAGATCGCCGTTGCCGGCAGCGGATTGATCTCTCCGTCGCGCGCCGCCCGCTTCTCGGGCGATCCGGGCGTAGATTGGGGCAAGGTCATGCACGCCTACAACTACATCGACGGACTGAACGGAACCGGATCCTTCGCCGGTGTCCAGACGCCCGTCACTCTCGCTGCCCGCTATGGATTGCCTCAGGTATTCCAGCAGGCGCGCAGCATTCGCATCTCGCTCAAGTTCCAGTTCTAACCGGAATCTAGCGAAACCACACAACGGGGCCGGGGTAAAACCCGGTCCCGTTTTTTATTGCGCCAACTCCACCTTCAACTTTGGCCGCGGCACCTGCACGTAGGGCGAAGGCAGACTCTCGTTCCCTTCTCCATCCACCGCCGCCACCGCGAACACCCATTCGTCGATCGAGACGCCGGGCAGCGTGAACTCCGCCGCTTTGCCGGCATCCATCCGGCGTTCCCAGTAAGCCGCTGTCGACGGCCGCATCAGGACAACGTAGCCGGCGACATCCGGGTCCCCGCCGTCCGTCTTCCAGCGCAGTTGAGCGTCGTAGCGGGACTTGCCGCGGCCGATCATGGGCGTCAATTGCCCCTTGCGCTCCCCGCGCTGAATCTCCTCCATTACGCCCACCGGGCGCGGCGCGAGCGCCAAAGCCGCCGCCACCGCTCCGTTCACTTTCGCCACGCGCGTCACATAGTCGATGTCCGTGTTGGCGAGCGTGTCGGTGGCGGTGTGCTGATGAGCATAGTTCTCTTCGGCCGCGCTGAACCGCACCGCCGCGAATCCTTCCTGGTGGAACGGCGTGTGATCGCCTCCGCGCGCAAAGCGGTCCGCCCGGAAAACCAAATCGACCGACATCGACGGAACATAACGCTCGCCGATCTCTTTCACATACCGCGCCAGCTCGCGCGACGACGAATCCGCCGGATCATCGCTGAAAATGCGCAGCGTGTGGTTGTCCACCTCGCCGTTTCCCGAAACGGTGCTGCCGATGATGTCGTTGTTCAGCACCGCCTCAATCGGCCGGTTTTCGGCGCGCGCCTTGCCGGCCATGAGGGTGCTGCCCACGAGTCCCTGCTCTTCGGCGGTGAACAAGACGAAAACGATGGTCTTGTCGAATTCGCGCCGGCTCATCACACGAGCCAGCTCCATTACCGCTGCGGTTCCGCTGCCGTCGTCGTTGACGCCGGGAGCAGGGGTTTCAGGGTCGAGCGGTTGAACGTCGGCGCCCGGAGTGGAACCGCCGGTGGGAGTCCGCATCACCATCGAATCGTAGTGCGCGGAGATGATCACCTGCCGGTCTTTATTGATCGTGCCCGGCAGAACGGCCACGATATTGTGCAGTTCGGTTTCGCGGGTGATGCGGCCGGCTTTTTTCACCTTGTAGGAATCGAAGCTGACCTCGAGGCGCGGGCTGTAGGACCGCAACTCCCCCGCGATCCAATCCCGCGCGGCGAGAATTTTTTTCGACATCGCGTTCCGGGTCGGAAAGCTCTCGAGCTTGCGGAGCGTGGCCTCGATCCGTTCCCGGGAAACGTCGTTCACGATGGCGGCAATCTTCGGATTCGGCGCGGCCGCCGAGACCGATAGAGACACCGCGAGCAACCCCATAGCTGTACGCATGGGAAAAATGATACCAGACGCGCTTATCGGTACGACTTGGAGAACTTATTGCGCGAGTTGGTGACCGTGTACTCGCCGCCGGGCGCAACCGACAGGTGCAGCCACTTGCCTTCGCACTGCTCGTCGAGGTTGGCGAGGAACGTATCGGGCGAATTGTTCTCCTTGCCGCCCGCCACCGCGAAATGCAGCTGCCACAGGTCCTCGAGCCCGGGCGCCGAATGGATGATCTTCCAGGCCGAAGGCGAGCCGCCCTTGCGCGCGCCGTTGTTCATGATGGCTACTTTCGGCCGCAGCGCGGCGAGCATCGGCGGCGGATTCGAAGCGTCGAGCCCGTGGTGCGTGGTCAGGTAGACGTTCACCGGTCCCAACAGGTTGTTCGGGCAGACGAGATCGAGTTCCTTGTTCCAGGTGAGGTCGCCCAAGTCCGCGAAGCGGAACGAGCCGTAGCTCAGTATGAACCCGGCGGAACGCGCGTTTTCGCCAGGGTCAGGATCCTTGCGTTCAACGCCGGAACACGCGGGGTTCGGTTGCCCCGCCCCTTTGAGCGCTTCCGCTATGCGCTCGCCGTTCGACTCCACCACGCGAATCTCCACGCCTTTTAACGGAATCGTGTCGCCCGGCTTCACGGTCATGCGTTTCGACCCGGCCATGGCCTTTTGATAGAGCGCGTCCAATTCCTTGGCGCCCTTGTCGCTCTCGCTGTTCGATCCGTGGTCGATGAACGTGCCCACCTGCATGCGCTCGGCCAGCCCGGCAACGCCGCCCACATGGTCGCGGTGGAAGTGCGTAATCATCACGTAGTCGAGCTTTTTGACGTGGGCCTTCTTGCACGCCTCGACAATGCGCAGGGCGTCGCGCGCGCCGAAACCGGGCCATCCGGTGTCCACCAGCAGGCTCTCGCCTGAAGGCGCGACAATCAGGGTCGCCTGTCCCCCCTCGACGTCCACAAAGTACATTTCCAGGCTCTTGGCGGCCCATGCTCCGGCCGTTAGCGACAGAGCAATCCATAACGAAAACAGCGTCCGCATGGTTAACGAGCCTATCACAGCATTTGCCGGAACCAGGGCATTCAGCGTAACGTATGGAATGATGAGAGTGGTTCTTTAAATGCCTTACTGCAACCAATGCGGAACGGTCGTGCTCCCCACGGACCGCTTTTGCGCCAAGTGCGGCGGCGCACAGCCGGCCCATGCCGCGGGTCCCGCGCCGGGGGTGCAACAGGACTTTCTGAGCGGCGTGAACTCGCGCACGGCTGCCTTGCTGTGCTACATCCCGGTGGTGGGATGGATTTGGGGAATCGTCGTGCTGGCCTCAGCGCGGTTCCGCACCGAGACCGAGACCCGTTTCCACGCCTTCCAGGGGCTCTACCTGTTTGTCGCCTGGCTGCTGGTGGACTGGGTGGTGGGCTCGCACGTGTTTTTCGGCGCGCCGTTCGGCTTTGGCGCCATCGCGCGGCTGCTGAAACTGGTGGTGCTCGGCGGGTGGGTTTTCATGATCATCAAGACCGCGCACGGAGAAACCTACCGCTTGCCGATTGTCGGCGAGTTGGCCGACCGCTCGGTCTCCGAACAGCGCTAACGGCGCTCGAAGCCGATTACTTCCGCGCACCGCACCCGCATCTCGAACTCGCCGCGCTCAGCCTTGCGCAGCCACGGATTGAACCTCGCATCGTCGAGAAGCAGGGCCGCAGCCTCGCCGATACCCGCTATCCACAGCACCGGGCATCCGGCCTCGCGGCGCATTTGAATGCGCGCCACACCGTCCGGAGGCCGCTCTTGAATGACAATCCGGCTTCGCCCGGGCCATTGACCCTGTCTCTTATACACATCTAGATGTGTATAAGAGACAGGGACGCCTCGCCAGGCGCGCCACGAAATTCATCAGGTCCGCGGTCGCCGGCACAGACGGTTCAATCAGCAGGAGCGCCGGCTCCCTACCGTCGAGCAGGCCCCGCCAGAAACGTGCCGCGGGCGACGAACCAGCCGTGGACAGCGCCGCCAGAGACTTCCAAATACCGCCCTTCGGCCTGTTTGGCTCTCGCGGCACGGAGTTCTGAAAAACCGGAACGTATCCGCCCCGCGGAAGCACAATCCGGATCTCGTCCCCTGGCTTCGATTCGTTGTAGGCCTCCAGTTTGCTCCGCAGGCGCCGGGCCTCCACGCGAACGATTGGGTCGGCCTTGGGATCATAGCCCGCCGACCGGTGGAACACCTCAACCCCGATGATGCTTTCTTTGAGGAGCGTAAGCTCACCGGCGAGCGTGTGCTCGACGATGTGGCGCATGAACCTCGACAATTGGGGTGAATTGACGAACTGAGGGCTGGCCAGAATACCGGCCAGGGCGACACGCACGGCGGTCTCCGGCGGTGAGGTCTCGACAATCGTGGTCGTGGCGGTTCCGATACGGTAAAGCTTACACCATCATCGTTGTTACTGCTGTTACAGCAGCCGAGTTTACCCCAAGCTTCCCCGCAGGTTCTTCCGGTAGCAGCACCGCTTCCTCCTTAATGGAGGGACATGATTCGAACGTTGGCTCTCGCAACGGTATTCGCCTGTGCCGCACCCTACGCGGTGGCGCAGGCAGTTTATGGCAGCATCGTCGGCAATATCACCGATTCCTCGGGAGCCGTCGTGCCCGGCGCAAAGGTCACGGTGACCGACGTCGGCAAGGGTGTCAGCTACACAATCACCACCAACGAAACCGGCAACTACAGCCAGATTCACCTCATCGTGGGTGTCTACGAGGTGAAGGTGGAAGCCTCCGGATTTTCGACTGCACTCCAGAAGAACGTGCAGGTGAACGTCGACACCTCCACGCAGGTGAATTTCGAATTGAAGCTCGGCAACGTCGATCAGGTGCTGAATGTGACGGGCGACATCCCCCTGCTGAAGACGCAGCGGTCCGACGTATCGCACACCATTACGCAAACCGCCGTCGTCGAACTCCCGGTGTTCCAGCGCGACTTGAACCGTCTCTATTTCCTGGTGCCGGGATTCCAGGCTTCCGGAACCACGGCTGCGAGCGAACAGCCGCATGCCATCTTCCGCCCCACGGTCAGCGGCCAGTATTGGGGCGGCATCGCGTTTCAGCTGGACGGAACGGACAACCGCGAGTCCGTGCTCGGCGAACCCGTAATCACGCCCGGCCTCGACGCGCTTTCGGAGATGAAGATCACCACGCAGGCTTACGATGCCGAGTTTGGCCAGGCCAGCCAGGGCGTGATTTCGCTCCAAACCAAGTCGGGTTCGAACCAGTTGCATGGCGGAGCATTCGAGTACCGCCGCGACCAGCACGGGCAGGCGCGCGACCCGTTCACGCAGTCGCAGCCCCTGGTCGGAACCAAAGACGTGTTCATCCCGCCCACGTTGTGGAATCAGTTCGGCGGCTCGCTCGGCGGACCCATTCAACACGACAAGACCTTCATCTTCGGCGACTATGAAGGCCGGCGGCAGAAGAACGGAGGTTCGCTGCTCACCCGCGTCCCCACCGCCGCCGAGCGCACGGGCGACCTGAGCGGGCTGGGCGTGAACATTTTCAACCCCTGCGACAGCACCGGCTGCAACATCGCTCCGGCGCAGCGCCAGCAGTTTGCCGGCAATTCGATTCCCGTCAACCTCCTTTCGCCCCAGGCGTTGAATCTTATGAAACTGCTTCCGCTGCCGAATGTGGCCGGAGTCGCCGGCGCCACGCCGAACTACGTCAGCTCCGGATTCGGCGTACTGAACAACGATTCGTTCGACGTGCGGCTCGACCGTTATCAGTCCGAGAAGATCCACATGTTCGGGCGCTACAGCTTCATGCGCTACGACCAGCAGAACCCGGGCGCTTTCGGCTTTCTCGCCGGCGGAGCCGCCTACTCGACCACGGCGTTTGCCGGCGCCGCGTCGCTGCGCAACCAGAGCCTCGCCTACGGCGTCGACTACATGATTCGTCCCGAGTGGCTCGCCGACTTCCGCTTCGGATTTTTCCGGTACCGCGTGTCCGTCAATCCCAGCGGGCTCGGCACTTCGCCGGCCAAGGACGCGGGCGTGCCCGGGCTGAACCTCGACGCCTACTACACCTCCGGCCTGCCCGCCCTCAACATCAACGGGACGGGCGGCGTCAGCTACGGCTACTCGCTCGGCATCAATGCGTGCAACTGCCCGCTCAACGAGCAGGAGAACCAGTTTCAGTGGGTCGGCAACCTGACGCACACCACCGGCAACCATACCCTGAAATTCGGCGCCGACTGGCGCTACCACCAGAACCTCCGCGTGCCGAGCGACACTCACCGCTCGGGCGAACTCGCGTTTGAATCGGTGACCACCTCCGGACCCACCGGCGGCGGGCTCGGGCTGGCGAGTTTCCTGCTCGGGCAGGTTTCGAGCTTCGGCCGCTACGTTTCGAATTCCACCGATGCCGCCGAACGCCAGAACCGGTTCTTCAGCTACGTGCAGGACACCTGGCGCCTGACGCCGAAAATCACGCTGAACTTCGGCGTGCGCTGGGAGATTTACTTTCCGCAGTACGTGAACGGCTCATCCAAGGGCGGCTTCGTCAATCTCGACAACGGCGAAGTCTGGATTGCCGGACAGAACGGGGTGAGCATGAACGGCAACATCAATACGGCCCTCACGCACTTCGCCCCGCGCTTCGGCTTATCGTGGCAGGCAACGCCGAAGACGGTGTTCCGCATGGGCTATGGGCGCTCCTACGACGTGGGCGTGTTCGGGTCCACCTTCGGCCACAACGTCACGCAGAATCCGCCGGTGCTCGCCATCCAGAACATCAACCCGGCCAATCCGTGGCTGCCGGTATTCACGCTTGCCAACGGTCCCGCGGCATTGCTCGACCCGACCAACGTTCTCGCCAATCAGCCCAAAGGTCCCAACGGCAATCCCATCCTGCCCAACGGCATTCAGCCCAACGTGCTGCCGCTCACCTCGGACCGCACCATGCGCCTGCCCGTGGTGGACGCCTACAACGCGACGCTCGAACGGCAGTTGACGCCGACGCTCGTAGCCTCGGTCGCCCTTGCCGGGAACAAGGGCACGCATGTGTTTCCGGGCGGCTCAGGCCAATGGAACATCAACCAGCCGAACATCAACGGCTTTGGCACGCTCACCACCAATCAGCGCCGCCTTTTCTATCAGAAGTACGGCTGGACGCAAAACATCAAGTATTTTTCCAACGACGGCAGCAATCACTTCACCTCCATGCAGGCGCACATCGAAAAACGCTTCGCCGACGGGTTCTTTGTGCAGGCCAACTATACCTGGGCGAGCGCGTTCGATTACGAAAGCTCGTATTATTTCTGGAACCACGACCTCGGCTACGGACGCGAGAGCAACCTGCGGCTGCACGTGCTCACCGCCAGCCAGGTATGGAACCTGCCGTTCGGACGCAAAGGCAAGCTGTTCACCGGAGCCTCCAAGGCGGTGGATGCCGTTATCGGCGGCTGGCAGCTCAACGGCATCTGGACGCTCCAATCCGGGCTGCCGTACACGCCCGGCTATCTCGACTTCAGCCAGGACGCCGACACCGGACCGAACCGCGCGATTCAGTCGGGCGACATCAGCGTCGCCAATCCGGGTCCGTCCATGTGGTATCAGCCTGCCATCGCGGGCACTAGCGGCACCAACTGCGCCAATTCGGCCAACCCCACCCAGGAGCTGAACGCCAATGGCTGCTCGCGCGGACCTTGGACCCGCCCGGCCAAAGGCACTTTCGGCACGGCCACCCGCAACGGCTACTTCGGCCCGGGCTATTTCAACGCCGACATGTCGCTGCTCAAGACCGTCACTTTCCGCGAGAAGTACGAGTTTCAGTTCCGCGCCGAATCGTTCAACACGTTCAACCACGTGAACCTCGGCCAGCCCAACACGACGGTGGACTCGCCCAACGGCGGGAAGATCTTCGCCCTCGCCAATCTCGCGCAGATGCGCAAATGGCAGTTCGGGCTTCGTCTGAAATTCTGAGATTGCGAAACCGGGGCTGCGCGGGCACCCCGGTCCGTCCCGGTTTCTGCTATGCGTTGACGCTCGGCAGCCCGGCAAGCGCCATGGCCAGTTCCGCTTCGTCGTAGTCCTGGTCCTGCAGCTTGCCGGCGTGATAGTCGATGTAGGCCTGCATGTCGAAGTGGCCGTGGCCGCAAAGGTTGAACAGAATGGCGCGGCTCACGCCCTCTTCCTTGCAGCGCAGCGCTTCGTCAATAGCGCCCTTCACCGCGTGATTCGCTTCGGGCGCCGGCAGGATGCCTTCCGCGCGCGCAAACCGCACGCCGGCGGCGAAGCACTCGGTTTGATGATGCGCGCGCGCCTCAATCAGCCCGAGGTCGAGAATGTGGCTGATCAGCGGCGCCATCCCGTGATAGCGCAATCCGCCCGCGTGGAACGGCGGCGGCGTGAACTGCGAACCGAGCGTATACATTTTGGCGAGCGGCGTCAGCTTGCCGGTGTCGCCGAAATCGTAGGCGAACTTGCCGCGCGTCAGGCTCGGGCACGAGGCGGGCTCGATGGCGACGATGCGCACGTCCTTGCCGCCGCGCAGCTTGGCGCCGAGAAACGGAAATGCGATGCCGGCGAAGTTCGAACCGCCGCCTGTGCAGCCCACGATCACGTCGGGATAGTCGTTCGCCATCTCCATCTGCGCGATGGCTTCTTCGCCGATCACCGTCTGATGCAGCAGCACGTGGTTCAGCACCGAGCCGAGCGCGTACTTGGTATCGTCGCGCTGCGCGGCCATTTCCACCGCTTCTGAAATCGCAATGCCAAGCGAGCCCGGGTGGTCCGGGCGTGAGGCGAGCACGGCGCGCCCACTGTTGGTCTCGGTCGACGGCGAGGCCACGCAGCGCGCGCCATAGGCCTCCATTAACGCCCGCCGGTACGGTTTCTGATTGTAGGAAACGCGCACCATGTAGACTTCGATCTCGAGCCCGAACAGCGCGCCCGCGAACGCCAGCGACGATCCCCACTGTCCGGCGCCGGTTTCCGTCGTGATGCGTTTCACACCGGCTTCTTTGTTGTAGAACGCCTGGGCCACGGCGGTGTTGGGTTTGTGGCTGCCGGCCGGACTCACGCCCTCGTACTTGTAGTAAATGCGCGCCGGAGTGTCGAGCGCCTTCTCGAGCCGTCGGGCGCGATAAAGCGGCGTGGCGCGCCATTGCCGGTACACGTCGCGCACGGGCGTTGGAATCTCCACCTCGCGCTCGGTGCTCACTTCCTGCAGGATGAGCGACATCGGGAACAGCGGCTCGAGATCGGCGGGACCGAGCGGCTGCAGCGTGCCGGGATGCAGCACCGCCGCCGGCGGCTTCGGAAGGTCCGCCACCAGGTTGTACCAGGATCTCGGAATGCGGTCCTCGGGCAGAAGGAACTTGACGGAATCGGCCATAATCGTGAAGCTGAGTTTATCAAAAGTCCTCCGCCCCTCCCGCACCGAAACGCATTTCGATAGTATGTACGCGAGGAACCCATATGAACCGACGCCAACTCCTGCAATCCGCCGCAGCCGGACTCACCATTCTCAAAAGCGGCACCCTGCGCGGCCAGAACGCGCCGAGTAAGAAGCTCAACATCGCGCTGATCGGCGTGTGGGGCCGCGGCACGGCGCATTACAACACGCTCCTGCGCGAAAACGTCGTCGCCCTTTGCGACGTCAACGAACTCCGCACCAAAGAGGCGCTGGAAATTTTCCCCAAGGCGAAAGTCTATTGGGATTGGCGGCAACTGCTCGACCAGAAGGACGTCGAAGCGGTCATCATATGCACGGCCGACCACCATCACGCCTTTATCGCCAATTGGGCCATCAACCGCGGCATGCACGTCTACTGCGAAAAACCGCTCGGCATCAGCGTGGAAGAAGCCCGCATGGTCCGCGCCAATTACCTCAAGAACAAAGTCAAACTCGCCACGCAGCACGGCACGCAGCGCCATGCCTACCCGAACTTCGAACGCCTGCGCGAGCTGATTCTCGACGGCGCAATCGGCGAGTTGAAAACGGTGCACAGTTGGGACAGCCGCGTGCTTCCCCGCCCCGGCTATCCGGCGGCGGAAGGCATGCCGCCCTCCACTCTCAAGTACGAGCAGTGGATCGGCCCTTCGCACTACCATCCATACAGCCCTCAGTACTTCGGCGGATCGAGCGGCTTGAATTGCCTGTTCTGGAACATGTACCGCGACTTCGGCGTCGGGCAGATGGGCGACATGGGCGCGCACACGATGGACCTGGTGTGGAACTGCATCGACGCGGGCGCTCCGTCAGCCATTGAGGTGGATCAGGAAGTCAGCGACAAGTACAACCCCGACATCAACCCGGTGAAATTGAAAGTGACGTTCGACCATCCGGCCAACTCCTGGCGCGGACCCATTCAGGTGGTGTGGTATCAGGGCGGACTGAAGCCGAATGCGCCCAAAGGCTACATCGATCTCGCCCACGTCGGCAACGGCGCCATCTTTGAAGGGACCAAGGGCGCCATCTTCGCCGATTTCACCACCCGCGTGATTATCCCCAACAACGACGACGGCGATTTCACCTACTACAAGCGCCGCTCGGCGAGCGAGACGCTCCCGCTCATACGCGGGGCGGGACAGCCGACGCAGGCTCAGCAGCGCCCCTTTGCCCGCCCGGCAGGTGGACGCCAGAACGCGCGCCCGCCCGCCGGCATGACCGCCCTGCCGAGCGCCGAAGTGGGCCCCAACGGATTCCCAGCCATCCAGTTTGTCGACGGAAAACTGCCCGCCGCGCTCGGCATGCCGAATACCAGCGTCACGCAGATCGTCGAAAACGAAAAAGCCGGGCGCGGACTCGGTAACGGAGACGTCTTCCAACTCGAATGGATCGACGCCTGTAAGGGGCAGAACAACAGCGTCTCCCACGGCACGAGTTCGAAGACGCATTGCGACTTCGACTACTCGGGCAGCATGATCGAACAGATGCTTCTCGGGCTGGTGGCGCACCGCGCCGGCAAGCGCCTGGAGTACGACGGCAAGACCGGGCGCGTAACCAATTCCAACGAAGCCAACGACTACCTGAAGCGCGAATACCGTTCCGGTTGGACGCTGAACGGCTAGCGGACGTTCTTGTAAACCGTCCCCTCTTTCATCACGAAGCGAACGCGCTCGGTGACGCGGATGTCGTCAAGCGGATTGCCGGGAACAGCGACGATGTCGGCTATCTTGCCTGCTTCGATCGTCCCCGTGCGTGCGGCGATTCCAAGCAGTTCGGCGTCGACCACGGTCCCCGCGCGCAGCGCTTGCGCGGGAGTCATGCCGTGGTCTACCAGCAGGCGGAACTCCTCGGCGTTGCGCCCGTGCGGGTAGACGGCGGCGTCGGTGCCGAAGCCGACTTTCACGCCCTTGCGAATCGCATTGCGAACGGTGGCATCGAGCGCCGCCATCGCAGCGCGCCCCTTTACGGCGATCACCTCCGGGAAGGTCGCGTCTTTCTCGATCCGCTCCTTGACGCCCTGGAGCGCCATCATGGTGGGAATCAGAACAGTACCCTTGGCTTTCATCAACTCGAGCGCCTCATCGTCGGCGAATGTACCGTGCTCAATCGAATCGATGCCGGCGCGAACGGCGCGTTTAATGCCTTCGGCTCCATGCGCGTGAGCCGCGGCGCGGCGATGCAGAGCATGGGCTTCGCTCACCAGCGCGTCAAGTTCCGCCTGCGTCAACTGCGGCGTGTCCACCTCGTCGGTCAGCGAGAGCACGCCTCCGGTGGCGCAGGTCTTAATCACGTCGGCGCCGTACTTCAGGTTGTAGCGAACCGCCGCGCGAGCCTCTTCCGGTCCGTTGATGACGCCATCGGCGATGCCCGCCTCGTGGCCGAACAGACCGGCGCGGTAGCCGCCCTGGTCGTCACAATGCCCGCCGGTCGCGCCGATGGCTTTGGTGGCTACCAGCATCCGCGGACCGGGAATCTTGCCGTCGCGAATCGCATTTCGCAGTCCCACATCGATGAAATCCGGCCCGCCGACGTCCCGCACCGTCGTGAAGCCGGCCATGAGCGTCGTGAGCGCGATGGGTACGGCGTCGAGCGCGCGCTCGGCCACCGGGCGCTTCATTGCCGACAGCGCCGCCAGGTTGAAGTTGTTCGTGTACTCGTCGGTGAGGTGCGTGTGAGCGTCGATAAAGCCGGGCAGCAGCGTCGCGTCCCCAAGGTCGATGATCTCGGCATCGGCCGGGAGTTTCGCCGCCGCGCCCACCGACTCGATCATCTTGCCGCGCACCACGACGATGCCGGGCGCGGTGACCGTGCCCTTCGCCGCGTCGAACAGGCGCGCCGCTCGGAGAACCACCGGATGCTCGGCTGCGTGCACACCGGCAGCCAGAAGGACGAAGAACGCAAATCTCATATTCTGACAGGGTAGCCTAAAACCTCTTTACAATACGTTCTTGCGCTCGCGATTTCAGCTTGGCTCCGGATTGGCGCTGGCATGCGCGCTCTTCTTCGCGCTCGGATGGCCGTTTGTGCGGCGGCTTGGCGTCGAGGTGGACGAGGCGCTCATCGCCAACGGAATCTATGCGCGCGGCGTTCCACTGTTTTCCTGGAAGATCGGCGGAGCCGACATTCCGCTCATGATCCTTTCCTACCTGGGCGCGCTCAAGACCTGGATCTTTCTCCCGATCTTTGCCGTGTGGGAACCCGATGCAACCTCGCTGCGATTGCCGATGCTCATCGCCGGCGCCGCAACCGTTCTCCTGTTTTTTGTTTTTCTCGATCGAGTGGCCGGGAGAACGGCGGCGTGGGCCGGAACCTTTCTGCTGGCCACCGATCCGAGCTTCGTGTTGAACGAAGCCATCGACTTCGGTCCGGTCGCACTGCATCACTTCATTAAACTCGCGGCGCTCGTCGCCCTTCTGGAATGGCACCGCACGCAACGGATCCGCTGGTGGAGCCTCGGATTTTTCCTGCTCGGCCTGGCGATGTGGGACAAGGCGATTTTCGCCTGGTCGCTGGCCGGGCTCGCCGCGGGTGCGCTGGTCTTGCGGCTGCGAATCACGCCCAGGCTCGCCGCAGCGGCTGCGCTCGCCTTCGCCGTGGGCGCCGCGCCGCTCATCGCCTATAACATCGCGCGCCCGCTCGACACGTTCCGTTCCAACGCCAAGCTCGCGGCTTCGGACTCCGTGGTGAAACTCTGGCTGCKCCACCGGACCGTCGACGGCTCGGCCATGTTCGGCTTCTTCACCGCCGCTACGCCCGGTCCCCGGCAGGTGGACCCGGCCCGCGCCGAACAGCGGACTGCACTCGCGGTGGCGCGCGCCCTGCCCTTGCGCGGTAGCTGGAACGAGTACGCTTTCATCGCCGCGCTGCTGGCGCTGCCGCTGTTGTGGCGTACCCCTGCGCGCTCGCCGATGCTGTTCGCCGCGATGTACCTCGCCGTCACCTGGAGCCTGATGTTTTTCACAGCGGGCGCCGGCGGCAGCGCGCATCATGTCCTGCTGCTCTGGCCGTTTCATCTGGCGTTCATCGCGACGGCGCTCGCGCAACTGCCCCGGCGCTGGATGGCGGTGATCTGTGCCGCCGTGCTGTCGGTAGTCAACCTCGCCGTGGTGAACCAATACTTCGCCGACCTGATCCGCAACGGCACGGCCGTCCGCTGGACCGACGCGTTTCCGCCGCTGGTCGAGCGCATGGAAACATTCAAGGCCCCTTACGTCTGGGTAGCCGATTGGGGGATACTGGAAACCGTCAACCTGCTCGCCGAAGGGCGCGTGCCGGTGACCGCCGTCGATCCGGCGGCGATCCCGCGCGAGTTGTTCGAGCAGCCGGGCGCGATTTTTGTTTCACACACCGCGCCCTTCGTGCAGACTCCGGCGGTGGGGCAGGCGCTGTCGGATTCCGCCACGCGCTTCGGCTTCGTGCGTGAGCCGGTGAGCACCGTTTACGATCGCAATGGGAGGGCCGTTTTTGACATCTTCCGCTTCCGCCGCGCCGGGCAGTGACAGCCTGCGGTTCACCTGCAACATCTGCGGGCGGGAAAATGAGCGCCCGCGCGATTCGTTCGGCCGCGAAACGCCGTCCTGCGACGGCTGCGGGTCGAGCGTCCGCGCCCGCGCGCTCATCCACATGCTGGCCCGCGAGCTGTTCGGCGCCGACCTCGCCTTGCCCGATTTTCCCGTCGTCAAGTCCATCCGCGGCATCGGGCTCTCCGATTCCTGCCACGACAAACTGCTGGCTGAAAAGCTCGACTACCGCAACACGCACTATCATAAGGAGCCGCGCTTCGACATCGTCAACATGGACCCGTCGCACGCGGGCGCCTACGATTTTCTGATCTCGAGCGAAGTGTTCGAGCACGTCGAGCCTCCGGCCCGCACCGCCTTCGACAACGCTTTCCGCGCACTCAAGCCGAGCGGCGTGCTGCTGCTCACCGTTCCCTACACGCTGGACAACGCCACGGCTGAGCATTTTCCCGAACTGTACGAATACGGCCTGGCGCAACTCGGCGAGCGCTACGTCCTGGTGAACCGGCGGCGCGACGGACAGGTGGAGGTCTTCGAGGACCTCTGCTTTCACGGCGGTCCCGGATCGACGCTCGAGATGCGGCGGTTCAGTGAGCGCGATTTGCGCGCGCTCGTCGCGGGCGCCGGGTTTCTCTCGCTCGAAATCTACGCGCGAAACTACGAGCCGTTCGGAATCGTTCGAACCGAAACCTGGTCGCTGCCCATGGCCGCCCGCAAGGCGCCATTTGCGCTCAGCGCCGCCTCTTCCGGCGAGATTTTTGAACAATGGGCGGCGCTCAAGGCCCGCTCCGCCGACCTCGACAAGCGTTTCAAGGAATACCATGCCTGGGCGACCGAAGCACTCGCGCAACAGGAGCGCGAAGTCCGTGAACGCACCGAGTGGGCCCAGGGGCTTGAATCTCAACTCGCCGAACGCACCGCCTGGGCCCGGAGCCTCGAACAGGACCTCGCGTCGCACACCGCCGCCTATCAAAAACTACAGTCCGAGCACGCCGAGCGAACCGGATGGGCGCTGCAACTGAAGGCCGAAATCGAGCAACTGGAAGCCAAACTCGCCGAGTTGAACCAGCAAGGCTGGATTCGCGCCGGGCGCAGGCTTGGAACGCTCCGCTAACCTCAACAGGCGGGACGCAGCGAATCCGGCATGTGCTGCACGCGCAGGCGGAGCGCCACCCCGTCGCTGGTCTCCACCCGCACCGTATCGCCGGGGTCAACTTTGCCTTGCGATACCAGCAGCGCCAGCGGCTGAACCACGTGGCGGTGTATGGCGCGTTTCAGTTCCCGAGCGCCGTATTGGTCGCTGACGCCCGCCCGCAGCAGGAACGCGCGGCTCGCCTTTGATACCTGCAATTGAAATGCCCGGGAACCGAGCCTGCGATAAATGTGGCGCTGCAATTCGGCGATCTGGATGTCGAGAATCTCGCGGATGGACTCCGCCGTCAGCGGGCGGTAGGTAATCACCGCGTCCACCCGGTTGACGAACTCCGGCGAGAACCGCTTCCGCACCGCCGTCAGGCCAATGGCCTCGAGCCGGTTGCCGACCGCTTTGGAATCGCGCCCCACTCGCGATTCGAACCCGAACCCGGGGTTGAGCAGCTTGGCCATTCCCGCCGCGCCCAGATTGCTGGTGAGGAAGATCAGGCTCTTCTCGAAATTGACGCTGGAGTTATCTCCCAGGCGCAACGTGGCCTTGTCGAGAACGCCGAGCAGAATGCGGGTCATGCTGGAAGCCGCTTTCTCGATCTCGTCAAACAGCACGATCGACAGGTTGGAGCGCTCGCTCGTCACCGCCGACAATTTCTGCTGCGTGAGGATGGGCGCCGTTTCGCGATGACCGAGATAGCCCGGCGGCGCGCCGATCAACTTGGCCACTTCATGCTCCATTTGGAACTCGCCGCAATCGATCCGCAGCAGGCTGCGTTCGCTGCCATGGAGCACTTCGGCGAGCGCCTCGACGGTTTTCGTCTTACCTGTGCCGGTGGGTCCAAGTAAGAGAAAGACGCCCACCGGGCGCCCTTCGGCCGACAACCCCGCCTGATGCATGTGCACGTACGGCACGATCTCTCTTGTGGCGGCGGGCTGTCCGATGATCCTGCGCGCGAGCGCCTTGGCCAAGTCGTTATCGAGACCGCCGGCGGTGCCTTTATGAACTCGATCCTGTTGTATGAGCAAAGAAATACCTTCCCGCCTCGAGTATAGAAAGCACGTCCGGCATTCCAGCCCGAGTCGAAATGGACTCCGCACCCCGGCGGGCTGAAATCGGAAGACTTTTTTCAGAACTGGATCAACGGCTTATGAGAGAAACTGCCGTGGGAGCAAGGCTCTCGCCGGGAGATGATGAACGCACTTCGGAAAGGATCCGGAAATACGGCCCCGGCACTGCCCGGTTCGCTCTATTTGTGGCGGTAGGTGATGCGGCCCTTGGTGAGATCGTAGGGGGAGAGTTCAAGCGTTACGCGATCTCCCGCCAGCACGCGGATGCGGTTGCGGCGGAGTTTGCCCGCCAGGTGGGCCAACACCAGACGGTCCTGATCGAGTTGCACGCTAAACTGACCGGCTGGAAACTTCTCAACTACGGTTCCAGTAACTTCGATGCTATCTTCTTTGCTCATTTGCCTCGCAGTAAAATCGGAATGGACCGCGGTTCGCGCGGTCCATTTCATTGTATCGCAGGCCTTGCGACCTAGAACGTGGCTTTCACCTCGCCATACGCCCAATCGAGCCACGGCAGCAGCGCTTCAATGTCGCTGGTCTCTACCGTTGCCCCGCCCCAGATGCGGATGCCGGCCGGAGCATCGCGATAGGATCCGATGTCGTGAGCGGCGCCTTCCTTGTCGAGCATCGAGACGATCGACTTGGCGTGTTTGGCTTGCGCCTCCGCCGGGAGCAACAGGTAAGCCGGATCGACAATCTTCAGACAAATCGACGTGCTCGAACGGGTAGCAGCCGACTCGGCCAGGAATCCCGCCCAACTCGACTTCTCCACCCAGTTCTCGATCGCTTTCAAATTGGCTTGCGAACGCGCCAGCAGGCCTTTCAGCCCGCCCATCGACTCGGCCCATTTCAGACCGTCCAGCGCGTCCTCGACGCACAACATCGACGGTGTGTTGATGGTCTCACCCTCAAAGATCCCGCCGATCAGTTTGCCGCCTTTCGCCATCTGGAAAATCTTGGGCAGCGGCCGGTCCGGCGTGTAGCTTTCAAGGCGCGCCACCGCGCGGGGACTCAGCGCGATCATGCCGTGCGCCGCCTCGCCCCCGAGCACCTTTTGCCAGCTCCAGGTGACGACGTCCAGTTTGCTCCAGGGCATCTCCATGGCGAAAACGGCCGAAGTGGCGTCGCAGATGGAAAGCCCCGCGCGATCATCAGCGATCCAGTTTCCGTCCGGCAACCGCACCCCCGAGGTGGTTCCGTTCCACGTGAACAGGACGTCGTGGCTCCAATCGGCCTGGCTCAAATCCGGCAGTTTGCCGTAATCGGCCTTGAAGACGCGCAGGTCTTTCAGCTTGAGCTGCTTTTGGCAATCGGAGGCCCAACTGCTGCCGAAACTCTCCCAGCAGAAAACATCCACCGGACGCTCGCCGAGCAGCGACCACATGGCCATTTCGATGGCGCCTGTGTCGGAGGCGGGAACGATGCCGAGCACATAGCCTTCGGGCATCTCGAGCACTTTCTTGCTGCGTTCGATGACCTCGGCAAGTTTCGCCTTGCCGAGTTTGTGGCGGTGCGAACGCCCCGTGAAAGCGTCCTTCAGAGCGTCGAGGCTCCAGCCCGGCCGCTTGGCGCAAGGTCCGGACGAGAAACATGGATTGTTGGGCTTGGATGATGGCTTCATCGGATGATTCCTTCGTTATGAAGTGTACAGCGGCCAGGCTAGGCGGTGGAGATGGCCTCCACGCCCTCGCTGGCGGTAAAGTAGGCGCAATCGGGATGATGGAAAACGAGCGCGCTTACGCTCGCCTCCGGGTCCATCATCATCCCCTCGGTGAGATGAACGCCGATCTCCTCGGGACGAATCAGCTCCCAGATGCCCTTCTGATCGTCCATGTTCGGGCAGGCGCCGTAGCCGAAGCTGTAGCGTTTGCCCCGGTAGCGGGCAGTGAAACGCTCCTGCATGGTCATGGTCGGCGGGTCCGGGAATCCCCAATCTTCGCGGATGCGGCGGTGCAGCCACTCGGCAGCGGCTTCGGCGGTTTCCGTGGCCAGCGCCGAGAGCGCGATGGACCGGAAATACTCGCCCGCAAGCTTCGCCTCTTCGGCGCGTTCCCGCAAACCGGGCCCGGCCGTCACCACAAAAAGCGCCACATGATCGCGCGACTGTTCCGACCGGTCGAGCACGTAATCGCTCAGGCACAAACCGTCGTCCTTGGCCTGCCGTCCGAAACGGAACGTATGCACCGGCGCCGCGCCGCCGGGCGCGAACAAGTGAACGGCATTGCCGTCCCGCTCAGCCTCGAAGAACTGCCAGACGGCCTTCGGCTTCATGAACCCGGCCGCCCAGCGCTTGACTTCCTCGACCTTGTGCAGCAAGTCGAGCGCCTTCTCGTCGCGGTCGTGGAGCAGCTTTTCGAAATTACCCTTGAAGCCCAGGTTTTTCCCGTACAGCATGTACGGGTTGATGTAGCTCCAGATCTCGGTCAGTTGAGGCAGTTCGCGAACGCGCCGGTCAAGATACGGAGCGGGTGGAATCGGAATATCGGGCCGGACTTTCGGACTGCGCCGAGCTCCATCGGGCACACTCCCCGGCTCGGCCGCCGGCGCCGGTTTGAACTCGTCGCCCGACCGCGTGGCCGCCGCGAGCGCCTGCTCGCGCGTCGCAGGGTCCATGATCTCGTTCAGGATCTTCAAACCCGTCATCGCGTCCTTGGCGTAAAAAGTGGGAGCGCCATAAGCCGGTGCGATGCGGGTCTCGGTGAACTTCGACGACAGCGCCGCGCCGCCCACCAGAAGCGGAACGCCTAAACCGTGCTCGCGGAAGTCCGAGGCGCTCGTCACCATCTGATGCGCGCTCTTCACCAGCAGCCCCGACAGTCCGATGGCGTCAGGCTTGTGCTGCGCGTAGGCTTCGATAATCTGCTCGGAAGGGACCTTGATGCCGAGGTTGATCACCGTGTAGCCGTTGTTGCTCAGGATGATCTCCACCAGGTTTTTGCCGATGTCGTGGACGTCGCCCTTCACCGTGGCGAGCACCACTTTGCCCCGCGCGGCAGCCTCGGACTTCTCCATGAACTGCTCGAGGTGGCTCACCGCGGCTTTCATCGCTTCGGCCGACTGCAGCACCTCGGCCACGATGAGTTCGTTGTTGTTGAACAGCCGGCCGACCTCGGCCATGCCCGCCATCAGCGGTCCGTTGATGATATCGAGCGGAGCCACACCCTCGCCCCGCTTCAACTCGAGATCCGCAATCAGCCCGTCCTTCGTGCCTTCGATGATGTAGTTGGCCAGCCGCTGATCGAGCGGCAAATCGGCGGCCTTTTTCTTGACCTTCGCCGATACGCCGCGAAAATGCTCGCTAATGGCCGCTATATGGAACTGATTGATGGCGATCTTCTCGTCCCGCGACTGCTCCCGCCAGTCCTCCGGGGCAAGGCGCAGCGCCTCGCTCGATGACTCCGCCGGCGGACGGTTGAACAGCAGGTTCTCCGCCAACCGGCGTTCCCGCTCGGGAATGGAGGCGAAGCGCTCGAGTTTCTCCGAGTTGACGATCGCAAGATCAAGCCCGGCCTTGGTGCAGTAATACAGGAAGACCGAGTTCACCACTTCGCGCGCCGATGCCGGCAGGCCAAACGAGATGTTCGAAATGCCCAGCACCGTCTTGACGAGCGGAATCTCCGCTTTGATCAGCCGCAGCGCCTCGATGGTTTCCACCGCTCCGCCGATGTAGTTTTCGTCGCCCGTGGCGCACGGAAATACCAGCGGGTCGATGACGATGTCCGTCGCCGGAATGCCGTATTTCGAGGTGAGCAATTCAACCGACCGGCGCGCCACCGCCAGTTTGCGCTCGCGCGTGAAGGCCTGCGCCTGCACGGGATCCTCGTCGATGGTGCCCACCACCAGCGCCGCGCCATAGGTCCGCGCAATCGGACACACGCGCTCGAACTTCTCTTCACCGTCCTCGAGATTCACCGAGTTGATGATGCTCTTGCCTTGCGTATAGGTGAGCGCAATCTCGATTGCCGTGGGGTCGGTGGTGTCGATCATCACCGGCGCCTTGATCTTCGGCATCAACTGCGAGTAGAACGGCGCCGCGTCCTTCACTTCATCGCGGTCGCTCGACTGCAGGCAGACGTCGACAATGTGCGCGCCGTTTTTCACCTGCCGCCGCGCAATCTCGCTCGCCTCTTCCCACTTCTCTTCGGCAATCAGGTTTTTGAACGCGCGAGAACCGATAACGTTGGTCCGTTCGCCCACGATCAGCGGACGGTTGGAATCGTCGGCTTCGACGAGTTCGACGCCTGAAAACCAGGTTTTGGTGTTCCGCCCCGGCACAGAGCGCGGCGCGCGCCCGTCCACCATCTTCGCGATGGCTTCGATGTGCGCGGGCGTGGTGCCGCAACAGCCGCCGATGAGGTTCAACCAGCCGTGGTCGACGAATTTCTCCAGTTGCGAAGCAAGCGAGTCCGGAGTTTCGAGATACTTGTCTTCCTCGTTCGGCAGACCTGCGTTGGGATAGCAGGAAATCCGCGTGTCCGCCATCTGGTGCAGCGTGCGGATGTGGTCCGTCATCAGGTCCGGCCCGGTGGCGCAGTTGAGCCCCACCGCGAGCAGATCGGCATGCGCCACCGAGGCGTAGAACGCATCGGCGGGTTGTCCGGCCAGCATAGCGCCGAAACGCTCGATCGTGCCCGAGACAATCAGCGGAATCGACCGCCCCAACTCCCGCCGCAGCCTCGCAATCGCGTAAATCGCCGCCTTGATGTTCAGCGTGTCGAAACAAGTTTCGACGAAGAGAAGATCGGCGCCGCCGTCCATCAGGCCGCGCGCCTGCTCGTAGTAGCCGCCCGACATCTCCTCAAAGCCGATGTCGCGCCGCAGCGTAAGCGACTTCGTGGTGGGGCCTAGCGACCCGCCCACGAAACGCGGCCGTCCGGGCTCTGAGAACTCCCCGGCAGCCTGCCTGGCCAAAGCCGCTGCCGCGCGATTGATTTCGTAGGCTTTCGATTCAAGACCATACTCGGCCAGCACGACCGGCGACGCTTGAAAACTGTCCGTCTCGACGATGTCCGAACCAGCCGCAAAATAGGCCCGGTGAATGTCCAGAATCACGTCCGGACGGGTGAGTACCAGGTTCTCGTTGCAGCCTTCGAGGGCAGGTCCCCCGAAATCGGCCGCCGTGAGATGCCTCTGCTGCACCATGGTGCCCATCGCCCCGTCCAGAACGAGGATTCGGGTCGCCAAGGCATCCTGTAGCGCCTGTTGGCGTTGCTTGAATTCGGTCACTACTTTGATTGTACGATATGCTCGAAAACCGCTCTTACGACGCCACGTTGGGGGCGCATACACAATAGACCTGATTGATAAAAAGTACCATAGGTACTAGACTAGCCCTTGTGAAACAGACTGCCCTGTTGTGCGTTGCCTTTTCGTGCCTTGGATTTGGACAGAACCTCGGGAACTGCCCCGTCTTGCCCGCGAACAATATCTGGAACACGCCGGTGGACCAGCTGCCTGTTTCGCCCGCCTCCGCGTCATACATCAACCGGATTGGCGCCACGGCGGGCGTTCACGCCGATTTCGGCAGCGGATTGTGGGATGGCGGACCCATCGGCATCCCCTTTATCGCAGTCGCCGCGACACAGACAAAGTACCCGGCCTCATTCACTTACGCTACTGAAAGTGATCCAGGACCTTATGCTATTCCGCTGAACGCCCCCATCGAAGGCGGCAGTCAATCCACGGGCGACCGGCACGCCATCGCCGTCGATACCGGCAACTGCATTCTGTACGAACTGTACGACGCCCACCCGCAGACGTCGAGCTGGAAAGCCGGCTCAGGCGCGATTTTCGATCTCCGTTCGAACGCGCTCCGAACCGCCACTTGGACCTCGGCCGACGCCGCAGGATTGCCGATTTTCCCGGGCCTGGTCCGTTATGACGAAGTCGCCGCGGGTGAAATCAAGCATGCTCTGCGATTCACCGTTCCCCGGACCTACAAAGGCTACGTCTGGCCGGCCCGCCATTACGCCTCGAGCATCACCGACGCCACCTATCCGCCCATGGGAGCGCGTTTCCGCCTGCGCGCCAACTTCGATATCACGGGCTTCTCGCCGGCGAACCAGGTAATCCTGAAGGCGCTCAAGAAGTACGGAATGATGGTGGCCGACAATGGCTCCGCGTGGTTCCTCTCGGGCGCTCCGGACTCGCATTGGAATAATGACGATCTCCACGCTCTGGGGGCCATAAAAGGCTCGGATTTTGAGGTAGTTGACGTCTCTCACTTAATGCTTAACCCGAACTCGGGTGAGGCGCTCCAAAACGGTGTTTCGGTGACGCTCAGTCCGTCGACCGCTTCGGTAGCCGTCAACGGGCAGTTTCAGTTCACCGCCTCCGTCCACAACTCGACCGATCCGGCTGTTCTGTGGATGGTCAACGGCGTGACGGGCGGGAACTCGACCACCGGATGGGTTTCGCCGACCGGGCTCTACACGGCGCCGAACGTGGTTCCCTCGCCATCGCGGGTGACCGTACAGGCTTCGAGCCATGCTGTGCCCTCGGCTACCGCGACCGCGTCGGTGACAGTGCTGCCTTCCGTGACCGTCACCGTTTCACCGACCCAGGCGATGGTGAGAACCAATCGCTCGCTTCAGTTCAATGCCAAAGTGGCCGGCGCTCAAAATCAAACGGTGATTTGGAAGGTCAACGGCGTCACCGGCGGGAATACGACCGTGGGAACAATCACAACGGGAGGCTTATACCGCGCCCCAGCCACCGTGCCCAATCCAGCCACGGTGACTGTGTCCGCCACCAGCGCCGCCGATGGCAGCGCGATCGCGAACGCCGCAGTCACAATCCGGCGGTAGGAAAAATCCTAGATTGAAGTGAGGGGAAGTTGGTTTATTCTGGGAGCGAGGGAGGGGATGGCTACCCTCTCCTCGCGCCGCCCGGATCTAGCGCTTGCGCTGGATCGTGACGGTGATTTTACCAGCCAGTAGGGCCAGCAAAATCAGTCCCACGAAAAGGAACATGATCATGTTCCTCCTTTCTGGCTCAATTGGGAGGCCCGGGCCTTTTACCCGGGCTTTCCCGTATGGAAAGCCCCTTGTGGCTTTCGTCCGGGAACCGCCAACTCGCCAATCGAACACAGAAAAGATCCTTCAAGGGATTTAGTGGAGATTGGCGCTCGAAATTCTCGAACTTTTCGGCGCGAACGGGAGAACGCACCGCATTCACCGATTCTCGCGCGACATTCACCGAATGTCCGAAGACTCAGCCGGTTGTGCAACTTACACTGGGACCATGAATCCCTTGGGCGATTTCCGTTCCCGGCCACGGTCACCAATGGCAGGCGCTGTAGTGAGCGTGGGCATCATCGCCATCGGCCTGATCTTGTTGCTCGACAACCTGGGCATTATCCCGGGGCGCGAATTGTGGGACTATTTCCCGGCGCTGCTGGTGGCCTACGGCCTCCTCCGCATTGTGGAAGCGAAAGGAAGGGCCGGCAGCATCGCGGTCGGCGGCATTATTGCCGCAGCAGGAGCCATCTGGCTGCTCGACAACTTCGGCTACATTCGCTTCAAGCCCGGCATGGTCTGGCCGTTGATTCTGATCGCCTGCGGCGCCACTATGCTGGCCCGCACCCTCGATCGCTCGCCGCATGGCGTCGGCTACCCCGCCCAGGGCCCGCCAGACGATCACGACTCGAACTTCTCGCTATTCACGGTTTTCGGCGGCTCGAAACGGGTGCTCCGCACCGACGCTTTTCAGGGCGGCGATTGCGCGGCGATATTCGGCGGCATCGAGGTCAACCTGCGCGACGCCAAAATGGCCGGCCAGGAGGCCGTAATCGACATCAACTGCATGTTCGGCGGAGTTGACCTCAAAATCCCGGCCGATTGGATCGTGGTGAACAAGGCTTTGAACATCTTTGGCGGCGTCGAAGACAAAACCAATCACCCCAACTCGGGACCCCGCCTCATCGTTACCGGTTCGGTGATGTTCGGCGGCATCGCGCTGAAGAACTGAGCTCGCGGCCATGCATCCGATTCTGCAATCCGCGCGCCGGACCGCGATCTACCTGCTCGCCTGGCTGATTCCGTCCATCGCCGCCGCTCTGTTCTTTTTCGACGGATGGGCGCCGCCGGTCCGCATCGCCGAGGTTACCGCGAGTCACAGCCTGCTGTACGCGCTCACGTGCCTGTCGCCGTGGTACCTGTGCCGTCTGCTGCCTTTGCGCGACGGTCGCGTCCGGGCCGCGCTGGCCAATCACATGGCGGCCGCCTTTGTAGCGAGCGTCGCGCTCACCACGTCCTTGCGCTTTTTCGCTCAGGTCCGGAATCAGGAGCACCTCGCCCTGCTGTTCGGCGCGGGATTCCTGGTTTACCTGCTCTCGGTCGCCATCCACTACGCGTGGTTCGCCATCGAGGACGCCAAGGAGGCCGCCCGCAAAGAACAACAGGCCGAGACCCTGGCCCGCGAGGCCGAATTAAAAGCGCTCAAGGCCCAGATCAACCCGCACTTTCTTTTTAACTGCCTGCATTCGATCAGCGCGCTGACGGCGGTGGACGCCTCGGAGGCGCGCGAAATGTGTATCCGCCTGGCCGACTTCCTGCGCAACACGCTGCGCCTGGGAGAAAAGGAACTCATCCCGTTCGCCGAGGAACTGCTGCTCGTAAACACTTACCTCGCCGTGGAGCAGGTCCGCTTTGGCGCGCGGCTCAGAGTGGAGCGCAACATCGACTCCGGCTGCGACCGGTGCGCGGTGCCACCGCTCCTGCTCCAGCCATTGGTGGAAAACTCGGTCAAGCACGGCATTGCCGGACTGGTGGACGGCGGCACCATTCGCCTCGAGGCCTCCTGCGCGGATCAGCGCCTGAGAATCCGCGTCGAAAACGATTTTGACCCCGAAAGTCCTTCCCCGCGAAAAACCGGGCTGGGCCTCGCCAACGTCCGCAGCCGCATAGCGGCGAGGCATGGCGACCGCGCCCGTCTCGACGTCACCGCCGGCGCGGGACGTCATAGCGTCGAACTGATCATCCCCTGCGAGCCGGAGAAAAGACCATGAACCCCATTCGAGCCGTAATCGTCGACGATGAAGAGCTGGCGCGGCGAGTGCTTCGCGAGTTTCTGGCGGCCGACCCCGACATCGAACTGGTGGCCGAGTGCGCAAACGGCTTCGATGCCGTCAAGGTGATCGGCGAGTCGGCGCCCGACCTCGTGTTTCTCGACGTGCAGATGCCGAAACTCGACGGCTTTGAGGTTCTCGAACTGATCGGCCGCCAGCCCGCCGTCATCTTCGTAACCGCCTACGACCAATACGCCATGAAGGCGTTCGACGCTCACGCGGTGGATTATCTGCTCAAGCCCTTCTCGCGCGACCGTTTTCAAACCGCAATCGACCGGGCGCGGCAGCGCGTTCGCACCTCCGAAGCCGCCGCTCCAGGCCCCGAACCCGCCGAACTGGCCGCCGCCGCCCGCGGGCCCGAACAGTTCGCCTACCGCATCGTTGTCAAGGACGGCACCAAGGTCACCATCATTCCTGTAGACAAACTCGACTACATCGAGGCGCAGGATGATTACGTCGAACTCCACAGCCAGAAAAAGAGCTACCTGAAGCAGCAGACCATCTCGAGCCTCGAATCCACGCTCAATCCCAAGCAGTTCGTTCGCATCCACCGGTCGGCCATCGTCAACATTGAGCGCGTAAACCGCATCGAACCGTACAGTAAGGACAGCCGCGTGGCGATCCTGACCGACGGAACTCAGTTGCCGGTCAGCCGTTCGGGGTACGCGAGACTGACCGCACTGCTCGAGGGCGGGGGGTGAAACCCGCTGTCACGGTTGCCTCGTGAAGCGTTCGAGCACGGGCTGTTATCCTTAACTCAGAAGTGCTGGGAAGGCCTCATGCTTTGGCCGGAATTCTTTTGGCGACCGTCCTGTCGTCGAATGATTCGGCCCGAATCGACTCCCTGATGCGGCGTTCCGTGCCGGCTCTCGACGGCGGCGGAGCAGCCCTGATTCTCATTGAAAACAACGGGCATTCGGTCCTCAGGCGCGCCTATGGCAATCAGCGCCTGGATTCGAGCGTCCCCATCGCTTCAGCCTCCAAGTGGCTCGCAGCCGCGGTGGTCATGTCCGTGGTGGACGAAGGCAAACTGTCGCTCGACGACCCGGCTTCGAAATACCTGGGCGCGCTCCGGGCGGGAGCCAAGGCGCGAATCACCCTCCGTCAGCTCATGTCCCACACCTCCGGCATGACCACCGGCTCGCCTTGCCTCGATACCGCCGCCAAAACGCTTCACGATTGCGCCATGGAAATCGCGCAACAGCCCCTGGTTTCAGAACCCGGAACCTCGTTCCGTTATGGGGGCGCTTCCATCCAGGTTGCCGGGCGCATCGCGGAAATCGCGACCGGACAGGAATGGAATCGCCTCTTCCGGGAACGCGTGGCGGCGCCGCTTCAAATGCATAACACGCGGTTTGAATCGGGCAATCCGCGCCTGGCGGGAGGCGCGGTTTCAACGCCCGAGGAGTATAGCCGCTTTGTTATCATGCTGCTCCAGAACGGCTCCTACCGCGGCCATCGGGTCCTGAGCCCACAGGCTGTCGAGGCCATTGAATCGGATCAGACCGGCGATGCGCGCGTGGATCTGAATCCCTTCGCCGGATTCACTGAAGCCGATCCGCTGGTGGCCAGAAACCGCTACGGCATCGGCGGCTGGGTCGAGCATGACGGCACCTGCAGCAGTCCCGGGTCGTTCGGCTTCGTCCCGTGGCTGGATCCAAAAAACAACCGCGCCGGCGTGCTGCTCGCCCCATCTCAACTCGGACCTGCCTTCCGAACCTATATTGAACTCAAGAAACTGATGCGTTAAGCCCTCCGCCTACGCGTTTTACCCGATCTAAAGCTCCCCCGGATCGGGGTCGATTAGTGCGTAGGACATGATCTGGCTACGTACCAGCATCGGCCACGAGAGCGGCGCACTCGCGCGCCGTCACCCCGGCGACAGACTCGAGAATTACGGGAGCGCTCATCAAATATGATTTCCAGCATTTGCCGATACACCTGCATTTTTGTTTTCGCTATCTTAGCGGCATTCGGACAGAACGTTCCCATCAGCAGCATCCGCATCTACACGGTTCCGGACGGCGCACGTTTCTATGTGGACGGCACCCTTTACTACGCTTCGCAGACATTCCTGTGGGCCCAGGGCAGCAAGCACATCGTCCAGTTTCCAGTCCAGATGATCGACGGTCAGCCGACCAATTACCAGGTGAGTATGGATGGCGGAACGCGGTATACCTTCGGCGGCTGGCAGGATAGCAATGGCATACTGGCGCCCGCCAATTCGCTGAACCAGACCATAACGGCCGATCCTTCCGTGACTTCCCTGAAAGCTGTCGTATCAACGACCTATAAGGTTTCGCTCCGGTTTTCCACGTCGCCGACTGCCGCTCCCGGATGTGATGGCGCCCCCAGCAATGCGCCCCAGGATTCGACTCGTGCCGGCATCGTTTTTCTGCAAGGAGGAGGCCAGCCTTGCTTCGGCTCGAATGCCGACATGTTCCTCGCTGCGGGAACCTACAATGTGAACGCCTTTCCCTACCCCGGGTGGGTTTTCACGGGTTGGTATGTGAACGGACAGGCGTATCCAGCCTACTTGAGCCAGATCTCCGTTCTCGGACCCGTGACCGTAGCGCCGGTGTTTCAGCAGGGGCGCCGCGTGCAGTTCGTCAGCGACCCCTTCGGCATGCAGTTGCTGATTGATCGTACGCCGACGCCGACCTCGGCTTACAACATCCTGGACGGAATTATCCTGCAACCCGGTCCGAACTCGGCGCCCTGCCAGGCTGGTAACAGCCTCCCCCCTGGAGCGCCGGTCGGAATCCCGATGCTGTGCCTGGGCGAGTTCGATTTCCTGCCCGGTTCGACGCATACGATTGCCGCCGTTACTCCGCAACTGGACCGGTCCGGCAAATGGTGGGTTTTTGACAGCTTCTCAAATGGAATGAAGCAGAACTCGATTTACACGACCGGAACCAATACTTCTTCGAAGGATGTCGTAACGGCGAAGTTCGTGCCCGGCGTGCAGACCGCGTTTCTCACCAGCCCCACCGGACTGAAATTGCAGGTCGACGGCACCACCGCCTGGCAAAGCTACAACTTCATCTGGGCGGACGGCTCTTCGCATACAGTGACGGCGCCGCCGACGCAGACCGACAATTCAGGCCGAAAATGGACCTTCCAGGGCTGGTCAAACGGCGGAACGGCCACGCAGACTTTCAAAGCGGACGCTTCTGCGCCGAATCAGCGCCTGATTGCCAACTACACCCTGCTCGGACAGGTGAAGGTCACCACCAACCCGCCGGGCGTCAAGATTCAGATCGACGGCGCTGACTGCGTCGCGCCCTGCACGGTTGACCGCGAGTCCGGAGCGAAGATTGCGATTAGCGTTCCGCAGACCATTCCGATGGACGCCAACTCTCGTATGGACTTCCAGGGCTGGAGCGACGGAGGGGCGAACGTACGCACGTTCACTTTCTCGGGCGACTCGGTAGCCCTGTGGGCCAACTACGGAACCTCGTACCGCCTCACCACCGGCAGCGACCCCGCGGGCGGCGTGGACCTCACCTTCGACCCACCGTCGAGCGATTCGTTCTTCTCCGGCGACAGCGTGGTGAACATTTCCGCCAAGGCCAAGCCCGGCTTCAAGTTCCGCCGCTGGGGCGGAGACGCGGCCGGCGTCTACCCCGCCACGCAAGTCAGCATGAACGGTCCGCGCACCGTGATGGCGATGCTCGACCGCACTCCATATCTGGCGCCCGCCGGCATCCGCAATGCTGCTGGCACTACGCCGGACAACATCGTTGCTCCGGGTTCGATCATCGCCATCCTCGGCGAGAGCCTCGCCCCGGCTTATCAGGCGGGTCCCGTAAATCCGCTCGCCCAAGCCATCGGCGATACAGTGGTTACGGTGAACGACCGGCTTCTGCCCCTGCTCTTTGTCTCGCCGAACCAGATCAACGCGCAGGTGCTCTCCGACCTGCCCGACGGCGATTACGTGCTGCAGGTTCAAACCACCGGCTCGGCCACCGTAACCGGGACGTTTACAATCTCGCGCAACGCTCCGGGACTGTTCACGCGTACTGCCGACGGCGATTCGCGTCCCTTCGCGCTCGCTTTCCACGAGGACGGCACGCCATTGACGCCCGATTCGCCCGCGCGGCGGGGTGAAACGGTTTCGATTTTGGGCACCGGTTTCGGCCCGTTTGACGGCAAGCTCATCGACGGCTTCATCACGCCCGATCCGTCGAACTACAGACTGCTCGATCCGCTTCTGATTGCCGCCGGCGATCAGCCCATCCAGCCTGTCTGGACCGGCGCCGCTCCGGGAACCGTCGGAACCGCGGTTACGAAGTTCAAAATCGACGACGGAATGCCCGCCGCTTCAAACCTCGAGCTGACCGTTTCGGTAAACGGCAAATCGAGCAACAAGGTCCTGCTGCCGCTCCAGTAAGATCACGCGCCGACGGTCATCCGCATCCCCTCGCGGGGACGCAGGGTGATCAGCGCCCGGTGATCCACTCTCTGCCCCGGCGCAAGCCGGAAACGGCGGCTCTGTCCGATGGTGGCGAGCAGCAGCACGCCCTCCATCCAGGCGAAGTTTTCGCCGATGCACACCCGGGCGCCACCGCCGAACGGGAAGAACGCGAATTTCGGCAAAGCCGTTTTTCGCTCGCTCGTCCAGCGCTCGGGCAAGAAACGGTCCGGCTCGGCGTAATATCGCGAATCACGGTGCATGACGTAGGGGCTCATCAGCACAATGTCCCCGCGGTCGAGCGCATAGCCGCCGATCTCTACCGGTTTGGCCACCATCCGCCCGATCCCCCAAGCCGGAGGATATAGCCGAAGCGCCTCCTGAAAGACGGTCGTTGTATACGGGAGCCGCGCGAAGTCATCCGGAACAGGCGTCCGACCCTGCAATACATCCGCCAATTCCTCGTGAAAACGCTGTTCCACCTCCGGATGCTGCGACAGCAGGTACCACGTCCAGGTAAGCGCGTTGGCGGTGGTCTCGTGTCCGGCGAGAAACAGCGTCAGGGCTTCGTCCCGCACCTGATCGTCCGTCATCCCGCCTGATCCGTCCTCGTCCCGCGCAAGCAGGAGCATCGACAAGAGGTCGCCGCAATCCTCCCCGCTCTGGCGGCGCTCGCTGATCATGCGGTAGATGGTCTCGTCCAGCCGCTTACGGGCGGCGTGGAAACGGCGCACGGCGGGTAGCGGCAGCTTCTCGATCCACTCCGAGAACGGAGTCAGCACGATCTCGAATAACTGGAGCACGTCGGTCAGCGCCGCACCAATCTCTTTCGATTCGCTTTCGACGTCCGCGCTGAACAGCGTCCGCCCCACAATGGCGAGCGTCAGCCGCATCATTTCAAACGCCATGTCGCGCGTCTCGCCCGCAACCATGCGCTCGCGGGCGCACACCGCGGCGTTGATCATTGTCTCGGCATATCCCGCCAACCGGTCCCGGTGAAACGCCGGTTGGGCGAGGCGCCGCTGCCGGGTGTGCAGGGGAGCTTCGCTGGTCAGCAGACCCTCGCCGAGTAGCGCCTTAGCCCTCTGCAGCAGCCGGCTCTTCACAAAGTGGTGCTGCCTGGTCACCAGCACATCCCGGACCCAATCCGGATGATTCACAAAGGTGACGTCCTGTTTTCCGAGCCTGAAGTAGGAAATATCACCGAATTCGCGGGCGATTCTCTCCAGAAAGCGAGGAGCGTCGCGCCGGAATGCCGTCAAATGCCCCAGCACCGGCGGATTCCGTGGACCGGGCGGCCGCACCGTCATTCCCAGGCCTCTAGCGATTCGCAGTTCCTGGCTTGCGAAGCGGCAACAGCTTCTCGTAGTCGAAGGTCACGCCGAGAAACACCAGGCACATCTCGTCCGTCGTTCTCTCGCCCCATCCCACCGGCACAATCGGGTTGTTCGGGTTCCGCAGGTTGCCGTCGGAATTGTCGAACGTGCAGGTGACCTTCAGAGTGCTACCGCTCGCCACCTTCACCGGCTCGACATAAGTGTAGGATCCCTGCCAGTTGAAGTTCCAGTCGTCTTCGTAGATCAGCGGGCGGGTGTCGCCGTTGCGGTCCGTCACTTCGGCCTTGATCTTGCGGCCGAGCAGGTGCATGTGCGGATACACCCAGATGATCTTTCCGTCCATGAAGGGCAGCACCGGAAAATTCGCCTTCACGTCGTAATTCGCCTCATTTGGCGGTATTTTGAAGCTGGTATTCACTACCGGCACCATGAACAGCCGCTGCTGAATGTCGGTCTTGCTGTAATAGAGCCCGATGCGCGTCTGGTCAGGCCCCGTCCGCCCAACCGGAAAATAGTGGACCTGCATCACGATTCGGGCGCCCTTTGGAACTTCGATTCCGATCCCGTCCGGAAGAAAGCGCGAGCGCTGTCCCGGCGCCCAACCGCCGAGCGAGCCGTTGAGGGTCAACTGAAAGCCTGGCCCGCCAAAGCACGAGTAGCCCGGTTGCCCGTCCGCGCCGTCCATCTTTTCGGCGTAGCCGGTCGTGTCGGTGAACATCAGCACGTGATGCACAATCTGGCGGTTGCCCGGCAGCACGTCAATTGCAGTCAGATACTGTTTGGCGTCAAACGTCGCGGGCATGACGAAACAGCGATAGACGTCGGTGCCGCGCGGCGGCGTGTATTGCTGGGCCATGGCGATCACCTGGTCGGGTTGGCCAAGCGGCCATTCGCTCTTATTGTCGAGCGCCTGCGGCATGTCGGCCGGGTCGCCTTGCGGAAAGCCTGCGTCCACCCAGTCGAGAATCGTCTTTTTCTCGTCGTCGGTCAGGCCGTAGGAGTCCCGAAACTCACCGTAGCCGGCCACCGGCTTCCAGGGCGGCATGATTCGGTCCGCCACCACGCGCCGGATGTCATCGGCCCACGAAGCCACCGTATCGTAGTTGTCCACCGAAAACGGCGCGATGTCGCCGTCGCGATGACATTGCGCGCACTTCGCCTGCATAATGCGCGAGACTTCTTTTGAAAATGTCGGCTGCGCCAGTGCGGGAACACTCAGGCCCAGAAGCAGAAATGGAATGACGCGGTGCGGCATAACCCAGATACCCTTATGCTAGCATCCTGCAAATCCATCCGGCTCGTTGTTACGATCAGGACTGGAGGAAAGATGTCCAAACTCACAACGGTTACGAGTGCCGCTCTGTTCGCGGCCGGAACCCTGCTGGCAGACTTTCATTACCAGCAGTCCACCAAGATCACCGGCGGCGCTCTGCAGGCTGCGACCCGAATGGCCGGCGCATTCAGCCGCCAGGTGCGCGAACCCATCGTCAGCGATGTCTACGTCAAGGGTAACCGCATGGCGCATGTCAACCCGCATCGCGCCGAGGTCTTCGACCTGGACAAGGAAACGATCACGAGCATAGACTTTGATCGCAAGACCTACTCCACCATGACCTTCGCGCAAATGAAGCAGATGATGGAAGACGCGATGGCCCGGGCGCGGAATGAAAAGGCCGAGGGCGCAGAGAACCTGGACGTCAATTTCAAGGCCACCGTGAAGGACACCAAACAAACGCGCGAAATTTCCGGTCTCAACACCCGCGACTACATTCTCACGCTGGTCATGGAAGGCTCCGACCGCAAGACCGGTCAGCGCGGCGCGATGAACATCACCTCTGATTTGTGGATGGCGCCCGAGATTAAGGGCTACCAGGAAGTACGCGATTTCCAGATGCGCATGGCGCAGAAACTCGGCTCGGCAATCGGCGGATCGGTCCTCGGCGCGATGGGAATGGCTCGCTCTGACATGATGAAGGGCATGGCCGAAACAGCCAAGGAAATGGCCAAGATGAAAGGCGTTCCCGTGCTCACCGTCACGCGAATGGGCTCCATGCCCGACGGTTCTGCATTGCCAGCGGCAAGCGAAGCGCCGGAAGCTGCGCAAACCAAGGGACCCGACACGAAGAGCGCCGCCAGCAGCGCTGCCGCAGGAGCCCTCGGCCGGTTGGGCGGACTTGGCGGTCTCAGCCGCCGTGGCCGCAATCAGGAGGATGCTGCTTCCAAGGACTCGAGCGCTGATTCTCGCGCCTCCGGACCCGCCATTCTGATGGAGACAACCACCGAAAGCTCGGGCTTCTCGTCCGCCGCCGTCGATCCCTCTAACTTCGAAGTTCCGGCCGGTTTCAAGCAGACTGACCCGGAAAGCCGCCGCGGGCGCCGCTAATCCTACCCAAAACCAAAGGGGACCCGGCCTTTCGAGCGGGTCCCCTTTTTTGGTAATCGATCTACTCTTCCACTTTCACGCGTTTCTTGCGGTTACGCTTGCGCGCGAGCGCCTCTTTGGTGCGACGCTTCTCGCCCGGCTTCAAATAGAAGGAGTGACGTTTGATTTCCTTGATGATGTCCTCCTGCTGCACCTTGCGTTTAAACCGCCGCAGGGCGCTTTCCAGAGTTTCACCGTCCTGGATATGTACTTCTGCCATTTCTCGTCACCTCCCTCCTGGATGGATGGGCGCGAAATCGCGCCAACTGTTATGATAGCGTTCCGGTAGGGCACTATGCAAAACGTCCTTGCCATCCTGCTTGCGGGCGGCGCCGGTGAGCGCCTGGCTCCCCTGACGCGCCACATGGCCAAGCCGGCCGTCCCGTTCGGCGGAACCTACCGCATCATCGACTTCACGCTGTCCAATTGCCTCAACTCCGGGTTGCGGCGCGTGTTCGTCCTCACGCAATATAAATCCCTCGAACTCGCCCGCCATTTGCGCGAAGGGTGGGGATTTTTGTCGCACGAAATCGGCGAGTTCATCGAGATGATCCCGCCGATGAAGCGCGTGCATCACGACTGGTATCGCGGCACAGCCGACGCAGTATACCAGAACATCGAAAGTATTCTGGCCGAAGATCCCGACACCACGCTCATTCTCGCCGGCGATCACATCTACAAAATGGATTACCGGGAGATGATCGACTGGCATCGAGCCCACGACGCTGACGTCACCGTCGCCACTATCCAGGTGGACCCATCGGCGGCGCTGCACTACGGCATCGCCGCCATCGGACCCGATTCGAAGGTGCTCGGATTTGAGGAGAAGCCTCGCCACGGCAACGCGCCGCGCTCGCTCGAAAACCCCGGCATGGTCTGCGCGTCCATGGGCATCTACGCGTTCCGCACCGAGTTTCTCATCCGGACCTTGATCGAAGACGCCGCCCGCGAAGACTCCACTCACGATTTCGGCCGTGATATTCTGCCGCGCCTGCTCGGGCACGCAAAGGTGGTCGCCTACGATTTCCACGATCTGAATGACAAGACCGCGCGCTACTGGCGCGATGTCGGCACGCTCGATGCTTACTACGACGCCAACATGGACCTGGTCGCCGTCACCCCCGAATTCAATCTGTACGACCGCCGTTGGCCCCTGCGAACGCTCATGGTTCAGGCGCCGCCCGCCAAGTTCGTGTTCGCGAGCGAAGGCCGGCGCATGGGCATCGCGCTCGATTCCATCGTGTCTCACGGGTGCATTGTGTCCGGCGGACGCCTCACGCGATGCGTGCTGTCGCCCGGCGTTCGCGTGAACAGCTACTGCGACATTCAGAACTCGATTCTGATGGAAAATGTCGAAATCGGCCGCAATTGCCGCATCGAACACACCATCATTCCCCCCGGCGTGGCCGTGCCGGACGGAACCAACATCGGTGTCGACCTCGATGCCGATCGCGAACGAGGCTATACGGTGACCGCGAACGGCGTTGTCGTCGTGCCGCCCGCGACTCAGGCGCTCGAAGCCGCCATCGCGCAAGCCTGCGTGCACTAAGCTGCCCGCGGCTTCTGAAAGCGACTAGCGGCGGACGACGTCTACGTTGCGGATTGCCCCGCGGGAGTCGATCGAGCAGGAGAAATTGAAACGCGAACTGCCGTAGCGGTCGCGCGCCTGAGCAGAACCGGTGACAAGGTCGCCGCGGCGGCTATCCACTCCGGTTCCACTGAAGCGAATATCGGAGTAGCCGTCGTTCTGGAGGCGTTGACCGGCGGCGTTTTCGCAAGCGCGGACCGGGTCGGCGGAATAACCGGGACCGTTATAACCGCCCTCCTGGCCGGACGCGCGGACGATGTCGACGCTGCGGACACGGCCGTCGTCGTAATTCACCGAGCAGGAGAACTGGAACTGTTCGCGGTAGCCGTTGCGGCTGGCTTCAAACACGCCCTGAACGAAGTCGCGGCGGCTCCGGTTGTCCTGGGTGTCGACGCGGACAAAGTCGATATTGCGGTAGCCCTGTCTCTTATACACATCTAGATGTGTATAAGAGACAGAACACGCCCTGAACGAAGTCGCGGCGGCTCCGGTTGTCCTGGGTGTCGACGCGGACAAAGTCGATATTGCGGTAGCCGTAGTCGCGGGCGGCTTTGTCGCGGACCGCGTCCTGACAGTTCTGGACGAGGTTCGTGGGGATGCCCCCGGAACCATAGCCTCCGCCGTAGTTACCGCCGTCACCGTAATTTCCGCCGTAGGGGGAACCGCCTCGCCACTCGATGTCGAAGGTGTAGCCTTCGCGGCCGCTCTTGGGGTCCTCGATGCGGACGACAGCGGCGCCCCGGCCCTGGCGCGGGTCTTGAATTAAGGTCTGGCGGCCGCGTCCGTCGACTCCGCTGAAGCGGAAGTCGGCGGGATTGGCCGGGAGCGGCTGGTTACATTCAAACCGGCGGAAGAAAGACGGGGCGCCCTGCAGGGTACGAATGCGCGCGGTGTCGCCCGTGATGATGACATCGGCGGCTTCGTCGACGTCGACTTCGATGGTGCACTTGCCGTGGTCGCCGCCAGGGCGGATGGAGGCGCGGCGAACCTCCTCGCGTTGTGCAAACAGCGGCAGCAGCGTGAACGCCGCTGAAAGGAAAACGATGTTACGACGTCTCATGGTCTTCTCACTTGTCGGGCGCCTCGCTGATCCGAGGCTCTGTCTGTAGACAAGATGCGGCGCCGGGGGCCAGCGTTGCTTAAGCTTTATTGATTTGGCGGCGAAGCGGGCGCGGAACCCTGCGGCGGAACCGGAGGAGCCTGCTTTTTGGGCTCTTTGGGCTTGTCAGCCGTTTTGACGGGGCTGATGAGCACGTGAGCGTTGCGTCCCTCAAGCCGCGGTTGCCCTTCAATCGTGCCGTGGTCCTTGAGGTCTTCGGCGAAACGGAGAAGCAGTTTCTTGCCCAGGTCGGTGTGGGCGATCTCGCGCCCGCGGAACTGGACAACGGCCTTGACGCGGTTGCCCTCTTTCAGGAACCGGATGGCGTGGTTCTTCTTGAAGTCGTAATCGTGGTCGTCCGTATTGGGACGGAACTTGAGTTCCTTGACCTGGATGACGTGCTGCTTCTTTTTAGCTTCGTGCTGTTTCTTTTTCTGCTCGTACTGCCACTGGCCGTAATCCATCGCTTTGGCGACGGGCGGCTCGGCCGTGGGGGCAATCAGAATCAGGTCGAGGCCCAGCTCCTGGGCTTTCCGCACGGCGGCGGGCGTGGGCATGACCTCGACGGAACCGTCCGGAAACACTGCCCGGACTTCACGAACGCGGATGGCCTCGTTTACGTTTTCCCGGATCCGGGGCCTACGGGGAGGAAAGTTTCTGGGAGGAATCATCAGGATGAGAACGCGCGAATCTCCGGCGCGTTGTTGCGAACTGGCAGGTTTGCCATGGTGAACATAGATAGCAACAGTGTAAACGGAGTGTAAAACGAGTGCAAGCGCCTCACGGGAATAGGCGGTGCCCGGCGGGTTGAGGGTGGACAACTGCAACTGAGTTGTATCTGCGACCCGATTTTCGTTGACTTTAACAGGACCGGAGCCGGATAATAGAGACAAAGGTGCAAATGAGTTTCAATAAGCAACCTGGGCCGGAGACCTCCGGAAGCGGCCGGGGCGGCGCGAAGCGAAAGACTCTGCTCGACTTGAAACACGGCGAGGACGGCGTGATCGAGCACATCGACCTTCCCGAGGACATCTCGCGCCGGCTGATGGAAATGGGCTTTCTGCCCGGCCAATCCGTGACGCCGGGCATGAGCGCTCCGGGCGGCGACCCGCGTGTATTCCGGGTGGACGGCTCGGAAGTTGCCCTGCGGCGCGAGACGGCGGCGCGCCTGTACATCCGCCAGGAAACGGACATTCGGTAGGAAAGGAAGACGATGAACGAGTGCCACGGCTGTCCGGCTTCAGCGGTGGCGACCGCGGTTCCCCCCGGAGCGCGGGACGCGGTGAACGTCGTCGCCATTGCAGGCCCCCCCAATGCCGGAAAATCCACCTTATTCAACCGGCTGACCGGCATGCGCCAGAAAGTGGCGAATTTCCCGGGCGTGACGGTGGAGCATCATCTCGGGCGAATCGCAATGGACTCCGGTCGCGAGATTACGCTCATCGACCTGCCTGGAGTCTATAGCCTGCAACCGCGGTCGGAAGACGAGCAGGTGACGCACGATGTCCTCAAAGGACAGATGCCCGGCGTTCCCACTCCCGGCGCGATTCTGCTGATTCTCGACTGCACCAACCTCGGGCGGCATCTGGTGCTTGCGGCGCCGATTCTGGCGTTGAAACTTCCGACGCTGGTCATTCTGAACATGGCGGACGACCTGCGCGCGCGCGGAGGCGAAGTGGACGCGGGCGCCCTGTCGGCTCAACTCGGAGCGCCGGTGGCCTTGATCAGCGCCAGCAAGGGCGAGGGCGTCGAGAAGGTAATGCAGTTTCTCGAGGGCGTCTCGGCGAGGACGTCGCCGAAGAAACCAATGCTCGAGCTTCCGGTGTTGAACGATATTCCGAAGTGCCGGCAGTGGGCGGCGCGGGTGGGCCAGGGCGCGGATTACCAGGCGCCGGCGCCACCTGTGTGGACGCGGCGGCTGGACCGGATTTTCCTGCACCCGGTGATCGGACCGGCGATCTTTGCGCTGGTGGTGGTTGCGGTTTTCCAATCGATCTTCTCGGGCGCGCGGCCCGTTATGGACCTGCTGCAGGTGGCGATCTCGAAGAGCGGCGATTGGGTGGGGAACGCGATTCCTAACCCGCTGTTGAAGTCGCTCGTCGTGGACGGAATCTGGAGCGGGGTCGGGTCGGTGGTGGTGTTTCTGCCTCAGATTCTGCTGCTGTTCCTTTTCATCGGAATTCTGGAAGACTCCGGTTACCTGGCCCGCGCGGCGCTGATTGCCGACCGGACGATGTCGAAGTTCGGGCTGCAGGGCAAGAGCTTCATCCCCCTGCTTTCGGCTTATGCCTGCGCGGTGCCGGCGATTCTGGCTACGCGGACCATCGAGAATAAACGCGACCGGATTGCGACGATCCTGATTGCGCCGTTCATGACCTGTTCGGCGCGTCTGCCGGTCTACACCCTGATCATCGCCGCATTCATACCGGCTCGCCCGCTGCTCGGTCCGCTGTTGGGCGCTCAGGCGGCGGCGATGTTGACGCTCTACGCGGTGGGATTTTTGGCCGCGATCTTCACGGCGAGGCTGCTCAAGTCGACGGTGCTCAAGAGCACCAAAACGCCGTTCATGCTCGAAATGCCGCCGTACCGCTGGCCTACTTTGCGGTCGATCGGTTTGCGGCTATACGACCGGTCGATGGTTTTTCTGGCGCGGGCGGGAACCGTGATTCTCGCGGTCGCGATCGTGCTGTGGGCTCTGGCCCACATTCCGCTCCACGACGGCAAGGTACCGCAGGTGGCCGACAGCCTGGCAGGCACAATCGGCCGGACGATCGAACCGATCATCAAGCCGCTGGGGTTCAACTGGAAGATCGGCGTGGGGCTGATTACGTCGCTGGCGGCGCGCGAAGTCATTATCGGAACCCTTGGCACGATCTACGGCATCGAAGATCCATCGCACGCCGCGGGTTTGCAGCAGGCGCTGCACCAGGACCTGACGCTCGGGTCGGCGGCGGCGCTGCTGATCTTCTTCGCCTTCGCCATGCAGTGCATGTCGACCATGGCCGTCGTACGGCGCGAAACGGGAAGCTGGCGATGGCCGGTTTTACAATTCAGCTACATGGGCGTCCTTGCGTACGTATGCGCGTTCGCGGCCAATCATCTGTACGCATTTTTCCACTGATCCGTCCGGCTGGTACTGATCCACACCTAGGTACTGATTCACACCTAGATTGATCCGCTCGCCTAATGCTGCGCGACCCAACGGTCGAAAACCGTAGAGTGCACGTACGCAGCAAGATCGACGTAGTCCTGTTCGCCGGGGCCATATTGGCCCTCGGTACAGCGGCCTGGATGACGCAAAACGGTCTGTGGACCTGTCAGCAAGACGCGCGCTACGTTTGCTATTTCACTCTGGCGTGGCTGGCCGCCCGGCTCCGAGTGACCTCCGGGGGGCGGCGCGAACATTATTCGATGTCCTTCGTGTTCGTGATCGTTTCCCTCGTTGAACTGAATACTCTCGAGACCTTGGTGATCGGCGCCTGCGCGCTGCTGTTCAACGGCTTGTACGAGAAGATCCTGTTGACCACGCGGGACGACTCGGGGCAGATGGCGCTCAACATGGTGGCGCTGTTGACGGGAACCATCGCATCGCACGCGGCGTACCCGGGATTTCCGATGTCGTCGATCGAATGGCCGGTGCAGTTTGTTGCGGCTTCGCTGGTTTGCTTTCTCGCCGGCAACGCTCCGGCGGTGGTGGTCCGGCTGTTTGCGCGACAGACATCGTGGCGCCAACTGCTGAGGTCCCTCTACCTGCTTTCCTTTCCTTACTACATCGGGGCGGCTTTGCTGACTGCGCTGTATGCGGCAGCAGTCCCGTTTGTGCAATGGTACGCAACGGCGGCAATGATTCCGCTGCTGTTGGGCGTGCACTGGTCGTTCCAGCGTTGCGCGGCGCAGGTGGACCGCTATCGCGAGCAGTCGAAGAGTACGTGGGCTCTCAACCGGCGGACGATGGAGGCTCTGGCAGCGGCGATGGAGCGCGACGACGGGGTCAGCGAGCACCTGCAGCGGGTTCAGGTGTATTGCGACGGTATTGCGCGATCGTTGGGCTTGAGTCGCCAGGAGCGGGAAGCTCTGCAGGCTGCGGCGTTGCTGCACGACGTCGGCAAGCTTGGCGTTCCCGACCACATCATCTCGAAGAACGGCGCTTTGACGGACGGAGAGATCGAGAAAGTGCGCACCCACACCGTGATCGGCGCCGGAATCGTCGACCGCGCGGGCTTTCCGTTCGCGGTTGCGCCGATCGTGCGTTCGCATCACGAACACTGGGACGGCAGCGGCTATCCGGACGGCCTCAAAGGCGAGGCGATTCCGATTGGAGCGCGGATTCTGGCGGCGGTGGACAGGCTGGATGCGCTGGTGACGTCGCGTCCCGACCGCCCGGGGCTGTCGCTTGAGAACGCGGTGGCGCAGGTGCTGGCGGGCGCTCGCAAGGAATTCGATCCACGGGTGGTGAAGGCGCTCGGCAAGAAATACCGGCAATTCGAGGCGAAGGTTAAGGCGGGGCGTCCGGCGGCCGCGGGACGGCGGACGCATCGGCATCTCGAATCGATCGGGGCGGCGCGCAGCGAGATGAATGCGCTCTTTCAACTGCACGATCAGCTATCGCGGGCACTGAGCCATGCCGAAATCGCGCACGCGCTGCGGACCGGCTTTCGGGATCTGGTCCCCTACGACGCGCTGGCGCTCTACACGTCCCCGGCGCCCGGGGCAAAGCCCGATGTGGTCTGCGGCGACCGCTCGGCCATCCGGCGGGCACGCGCCCACCTGACGCTCGATCTTCCGGCTGTCGGCGAGCACGCGTGCCGGATGGAACTTTTCAATCTGCTCGCCGGACGGTTAACGGAGACCCACCTCAGAACTGCGAAGGGGATTCTGCCGCGGCTGGCGCAGGCCATCGAGAACGTGCGGCTCTACCAGGCGACGACGGCATCGGCGTCGACCGATTTTCTGACGCAGCTTCCCAACGCGCAATCGCTTTTCGAGCGGCTGCGGCTCGAACTCGACAATGCGCGGCAGGGCAGAACGGAAGTCGCGGTGTTGATCTGCGACCTCGACGGTTTTAAGCACATCAACGACACGATGGGGCACCTGACGGGGAACCGTGTGCTGCAGGAGACCGCCAAGGCCTTCCGCGATTCGACGCGCGAGGTGGACTGCGTTGCGCGGCTCGGCGGCGACGAGTTCGTGATCATCTTGCCGGGGCTGCCCGAATCAAAGGTAACCGAAAGGATGGCCGAGTTGCGGCGGGCCGCGCGGGAAGCGGGACGGCGCGCGTGCGGGTCCGGCGTAATCGATGCCAGTTTTGGAGCGGCCAGATTTCCGGTGGACGGCGGAGACTCAGAGGAACTGGTGGCCATCGCGGATCAGCGGATGTACGAGGAAAAGCGCCGGCGGAAGAACTTGTCGCTCCCGCTGGTTGCAGAGCCGGAAGAAGCCGGTGAGCGGGTGGCCGACTAGAGTTCCCCGCCCCCGATTAGCGGATTCGGGCGGCCGCTTGAACGCCGTGATACTGGGCTTCTTCGAAGATGCTGAAGCCGCTCAGGTCGGAATTGGCGTACAGAATGCGGCCTGGGGCGTCAAGCCAGCGGCGGCGCTCCGCAGAGGCGAGAAACCCGGGCACCGGGCGGGCCATGGCATGGCCGAACCGCATGATATCGATGCGCGACACACATTGGCGAATGTCGGGGTGTGCGCGTTCGAGGTCGCGGAAGATGGCCTCCTTCCAATACGCCCAATCGTTGTTGAGGAGCCGCGCGCGGGCTTCAGCGGGCGATCCATCGGCGAGCGCCCAATAATAGGTCCACACCGTGCGCTCCACCCGCGAGCGGACGGACATGTGGGTGGCCACCACATAGCCGAGCGCCGGCGAATCGAGAATCACGTTGTCCCACGCCGGTTCGATAGTGTCTTCGTGCGGCAGGCGGTCGAGGGTGAGGTTGGCGGTTAGCCAGGGCGAGTAGACGAACCCGGTCTTGGGCGCGTCCTCGACGATGTAGTGGGCCGTGAAGGTGGGCGCGGCGTAGATGACGCGCTCGGTGAGGTACTCGATGCCGGGCGTGAGCACGTGGAGCGGAGATTTGCCGCGAATCGAGTAGACCGGGGCTCCGGTGCGGATGTAGCGCGCCAATTTCGATTTGAGCCGGTTGACGATCCAGCCGTTGCCTTCAGGCCACGTGAGCGGGCCTTTGTCGTCGGGCTGGCGTGAGGCGAAATAATGGATGCCGGCCCAGGCGGCGACATCGCTCATGCGCGCTCCGTAGTCATCGCGGCAGGCGTAGTCGACGTACCAGCGCAAGTAAGGAGAGTCGAAGCGGTTGCGGTCCATCCACGCTTGCATCGATTCGCCGTCGAGCGGCGAAGGACGCGCGCCGATGTCGGACGGAATGGTGAACTGGCCGCTGTCTTCAAACTTCTGCATGAGCGACTGGAAGCGCTTGTACTGTTCGCGGTCGCGCGGAGTGGCGGCCAGTTCGGGCTCGAGTCCTTCCTGCCACCGCCCGTGGAGAAACAGGCGCTCCTGCGGCGAGAAGCAGAGGTAGCGCTCGTTCCACCGGCCATCTTCGAGCAAACCGAGCTCCTGGCAGAGCTCGCGAACCAGTTTCGATTCCTTGCTCGGCACCGGGAGGTAGTGAGCGGCCCACGGATAGCGTGAGACTTCGTTTTCGCCCCAGCGGGAATTGCCGCCGGCTTCCGGCTCCATTTCAAGCAGCACGAAGTCGCGGACGCCTCGCTTGTCGAGGCTCCACGCCGCCGACAGCCCGGCGATGCCGCCGCCGACGATGACGATCGGAACCTTAACAGTCTGCCGGGGAGTGGGAAAAGCGGCGCGGTCGCGAAGTCGATGGCCCAGGGGAGCGGCTTCGTTGACGAAGGAACCGGCGACGAGACGATCGGTTTTCGAGGCGAGCGCGAGAAACGGCGCGCCGATGAAAGTTCGGCGGTTCATGATCGGAAGCTTAGCGGGCGATCTGTTTCCATTCCGACTCGTAAGTACGGACGAGAATCTGGTCGTTCAGCCGGTTCGGCTCGGAGGGGACGGCGAGCATGTCGTTCGGGAATTCAAACATGAGGGCGACGTTGCGCGGGTTGAGAAAGCGGAGACCGGAAGGCAGTTGACTGGGCGGCTCGTAGTTCTCGTGCGAAGCCAGCACAAAGCCCCATTCGCCGAAGCTCGGAACGTAGACGTGGTACGGGAACGTTTTGAGCCCGGATTGTTTCAGCGTCTCGTTGATACACCAATAGGACTGCCGGGCAAACAGCGGCGACGTGCTCTGCACCACCACCAGCCCGCCGCGGCTGAGGTGCTTGGCGAGCAGGCGGTAGAAGGCGGTTGTGTAGAGCTTGCCGAGCGAGTAGTTGGTGGGGTCCGGAAAGTCGACGACGATGAAGTCGTAAAAATCGCGATTCGACTCGAGCCACGGGAATGCGTCCTGATTGACGACATGAACGCGGGGCTCGGAGAAGGAGTGGGAATTGAGCGCCGAAAGCACCGGGTGGGTGGTGAACAGGCGGGTCATCTCGGGGTCGAGATCGACCAGTGTGGCGGATTCGACGGTGGGGTATTTGAGGATTTCGCGAAGGGCGAGGCCGTCGCCGCCGCCGAGCACGAGCACACGGCGCGCGCCGGGCAGAGCGGCGAGACCGGTGTGCACGAGCGCTTCGTGATAGCGGTACTCGTCGCGCGAGCTGAACTGCAGGTGGGAGCTCAGGAACAGGCGCAAGTCATCTTTCCACTTGGTGAGGACGATGCGCTGATAGCGCGTGTTGCGGGCGAAAATCACCTCGTCGGCGTACAGGTTGTTGTCGGCGGCGGAGGAAATGGAGTCGGCGAAGATCATGCCGGCACCTAACATCGCGAGCACCGCGAGACAGCCCGCGCGAAGCGTGACGGCGACGCGAATCTGGTCGCGGAAAATCCAGGTGGACCAAAGGGCGACGCCCGCATTGACGATGCCGAACAGGATGGCGGAGCGGACCAGACCGAGCTTGGGAACGAGCAGAATGGGGAACAGCAGCGAGGCTCCGAGCGCGCCGAGGTAGTCGAAGGTGAGGACGTGTGCAATCAGTTCGCGGAACTGGAAACGTTCCTTCAAAATTCGCATCAGCAGCGGGATTTCGAGTCCGACCAGCGTGCCTACCAGAACCACCACGACGTAAAGCAGGAAGCGGAACGCCTGCGTGTAAGCAAAGGCCAGAAACAGCATGGACGAGGAGAACCCGCCCACCAACCCGACCATCAGTTCGATGCCGATGAACTGCGCCACCAGACCTCGCCGGATGAAGCGCGACAGATAGCTGCCGATGCCCATGGCGGCGAGATAGCTGCCGATGACGGTAGAAAACTGCAGTACGCTGTCGCCGAGCAGATAGCTGGCGAGCGTACCGGCAATGAGCTCATAGATGAGCCCGCAGGCCGCGATCAGGAAAACCGAGATGAAGAGTACGGCGGACAAGGTTTAGTGCACGGCCGCGGCGATGATGATGCACATGCCGATGCTCATTGCGCCGATCAGGATGGCGAGCGCAATGTTCTTGTCCTCGACGATTTCCTTCCAGAGATGGTAGGGCGTCATCCAGTCGATGATGGCGAACGCCGCGACGAAGATCACGATGCCGAGGATCGCGTAGACCAGGGCATTGAGAAGATATCCAGGGTGAAACTCAGTCATCATTTGCCTCCTATGTAGCGGCCCGCGCCGTAGCCATAGTGGGAACGGTAGGCGCCGGGGTTGTCCCGGATGGTCCTGGGCACATTTTTGAGTTCGTTGATACGGGTGAGCCCCCATCCGCGCCACTCGGCGACGCCGACGGTGCCCAGCACCAGAAAAGTATAGAGAGTGTAGAGCGGAGCGCGCAGCATCAGTCGTCGTCTCCTGAACTGGAACTGGAACTCGATGTGGTGGTGACGGCGTAGTCGCTTTCCTGCCACCGTGAATATTCAAATCGTCCGCCGCGCCAGGAAGAGGCCACGGCGGGAATCAGCAGCGCAAAAAATCCGAGGATGAAGAACAGCGCCGAGGGCACGTCGCGGCGGACGATGATCTCGTAACGCACCGGCTGATTCTTCGCGTCAGCCTCGGGTTCGACGCGCAGGTAATAACGGCCCGCCGGAACGGAGGGAACGCGCACGCTGTCGTTCTGGCTGCCCTCGGTACCGTCGCTATCACGGTATCGGCTGATTTCGCGGCCGAAGTCGAAGGCCGTGCCGGTTTCGGAATTGATGAGGGCGTAGTTGATGTAAATCCAGTTGTTGTCGACGTCGGTGCGGGTTTGAACGACGACGTTGCCTTCGTGGCCCTTGAGGTCGAACTCGCGCGTCACGAAGGACTGTTCACCGGTTTGTCCGGGCGTGAAGGTGTGGCTCTCGCGGAGCACTTCCTCGCGCCGGGCGAAG